>OJKP01000759.1_pt1 | contig 21806 bp, 19 predicted proteins | sample 1596521 | NCBI WGS metagenome assembly OJKP01 (sample SAMEA4350130, study PRJEB24818) | metagenome | biome: human; feature: gut; material: faeces | place: Denmark | collected 2013-09
CTGTAACTCCTAATATTGTGTTGTATTTATTAATCGGTGCATGCGTAAATAAAAAGCATCTGCAAAGCAGATGCTTTTTATTTTTTGTGTTCATAATTGTTTGAATAAAATTTAACTTAAGTCATGTCTTATAAATGCATATAAACAAAAAACAATATATATAAACAATAACTTTATTGAAAGTAGAGTGGTATAGTTTTAAAATATTATTTAATAAGACGTATTGTATAGCAAAAGAAAAGAAAACGTAACGTTTTACAAAAACGTAGTGTCGTATACAAACTAAATAGCGAGAAAGTATATATGGGGGGGACATGCGTTCCTGCGACCTTTCATAAGCTGCCCTCCTCCAGAAAGTTGTTCTGGAGGAGGGTAGCTTTTATTTTTCGGTCAGGGAAGGCAGACTTTGTAAGCATTGGTTTGTAAGTAAGGCAGAGAATAGAGGTGAACAAATAATTATAGAAATCGATTCAGATGGCTGAAGAGAAAGGAGCTGAAAAATATGACATATGGAATAGACGCTAAAAGCACAGGTACAGAAATAAAGATCAGAAGGATTAGAAGCAGAATAACCCAGAAGGTATTGGCAGAAGTTTTAGGCGTTTCGCAAACACATTTGAGCAATGTGGAAAATGGCAGGACCATGCTGGGTTTAGAAGGGTTGCTGAAAGTAAAAAGATATTTAGGCTGTACGTTAGATGATCTGCTGGATCCGGAAATGAGCAGCGCAACAAAAGAAACAGGTAAAAAAGTAAAACGGTATAAGTTAGTGCCATATGAAGAATAAAAGGAAAGGTTTGTACAAATGGAAAAATTAGAAGACTTGCTGCCAGGAAATTCGGAGATTAATTTGCACCTAGGAGCGTTAACAGTAAAGTGCCCGATATGCGGTAAGGAGTTTGGATGTAATAAAGCTTACCATGTGTATACGGCCTTGGTAAATAGAAGACGGCAGTACTACTGCAGTTATAGCTGTTATAAAAAGCGGCCCAACCCAAAGGAGAAAAGATAGTGATAATCAGAAAGGCTGAAAATTTGTATGAAAGCGAAAGTTAATGAAGCTAATGAACAAATAGACTTTCAAAAGAATATTGAAGCCGGTGATAAAGAAGCACCTGTACAGAAGCCGTATATGATCTTTGAGACCGGAGAAGTAGTGGAGGAAAGCGGCCTGCCGGGGATAAATTACGACTTTAACTACGGAGCCCGAGTAACAGTGCCGCAGGGAGAATACAGGGTCAAGCTCATCGATCGCAGTGCCTGCCTGACAGTCTACGACGCACCGGCGTCAGGAGTGATGGTGACCAGCAGTAAAAAGTATTTTGTTGATTTTCGTATTGAGGTGTATGAAGAGGATAAACTAATCTTTGCTCATGACCTGAACCTGAAAGGTAAAAAAGTGCTGATCAAATTTCCTACAGGAATCCTTGGAGATATCCTGGCATGGTTTCCCTATGCGGAAGAATTCAGAAAGAAACATCAGTGTGAGCTCTACTGCGCGCTGGCAGAAGACATGGCAGAACTGTTCAAACCTGGATACCCCGAGATCCATTACGTGAAACCGGAAGAACGTCCGGAAGGCTTATATGCCAGCTACTATATGGGGATATTCTTCCCCTGCGGGGACAGGATGCACCAGCCGTCGGACTTCAGGGTACGGGGCCTGCACAAAAATGCGGCGATGATATTAGGTCTTGACGAAGGCAGTGAACCCAAAGATATCAGCATCAAATTATTACCTAAGGACAAAACGAGAAAGATCAAAGAACCGTATGTGTGCATAGCAGCCCAGTCCAGCAGCCAGGCGAAATACTGGAACAATGGAGCCGGGTGGCTGAACGTAGTCAAGCACCTGAAAGAAAAAGGCTACAGAGTACTGTGCATAGACAGGGAGAATGTCTATGGTATGAACAGCCGCTTTAACATCATACCTTATGGAGCGGAAGATTTCACAGGGAAGCTGCCGCTGCAGGAGCGGATAGACCTTTTATACCATGCAGACTTTTTCATTGGGCTGTCGAGCGGATTGAGCTGGGTAGCCAACGGAGTAGGCATACCAGTAGTTTTGATCAGCGGATTCACGCTGCCGTTCAACGAATTCCCGACTCCGTACCGGGTGATCAACTACCATGTCTGCAACGGTTGCTGGAACGATACTCAGGTAGTGTTTGAGCATAAGGATTTTGAATGGTGCCCGCGGTTAAAGGGAACAGAAAGGCAGTTTGAATGCAGCCGGTATATAACGCCGGAAGCGGTGAATAAGGTAATAGATAGGCTGATGGAGGAATATGGGTTTGACCCGTCAAAAAATTTGGGACAGAGGAATAATTTTACTGGTACTGAGATAAAAAAGATTAAGAGAGCAAAGGAGAGTAGAAAATGCGAAGCATCAAAGTAAATAGGAAAAAGAGCAAACAAATACTGGCAGCATTAGTAATGGGGATGAATTTTGTTAATACTATAGCGCCGATGGCAGTGGCAATGCAAAAGCTGACGACTGAGGGAAAATCGCAATTACAGATGGTCAAAAGTAAAGCAAAACCATTGGAATATGTGAGTTTGCCACAATCATTGGAGTTTGTTGACGATTTAATTTTTGGTAAAGCAGAGGCTGCAGTAATCAGCGTAGGCGCTGGACAGACAAGCACTTTACCTACGCTTGCCTCCGGGGACTTTATGAATATCTCCAGCGGGGGGAACAGGAACAGTAAGCTCCTTGAATGGTGGTGAGCAGCATATCTCCAGCGGAGGAACGGGAACAATAAGTGCCATGAGTGCTGGTATTCAGTATATTTCCGTCGGTGGAGCAGGAACAGTAAGTACCTTGAATGCTGGTAATATACATATCCTCAGCGGAGCAATAGGAACAGTAAGTACCATGAATGCTGGTAATTTGCATATCTATGATGGAGGAACAGGAACAGTAAGTACCATGAGTGGTGGTTTGCAGAATGTCTCCAGCGGAGGAGCGGTAACAGTAGGTACCATGAATGGTGGTTATCAGACTATAGTTGGGGGAACGGGGACAATAAGTACCATGAGTAGTGGTACTCAAACCGTCTCCAGCGGGGGAACAGGGATAATCGGTACTTTCATTAATGGTAGGCAAAATGTAACCGAAGGAACAGGAACAATAAGTACCATGAGCGGTGGTACTCAGAATATCTACAGTGGAGCGACAGGAACAGTAAGTACCATGAGTGGTGGTACTCAGAATATCTACAGTGGAGCGACAGGAACAGTAAGTACCCTGAGGTATGGTGGTATTCAGAATGTCCGCAACGGAGGAACAGGAACAATAAGCACCATGAGTACTGGTTTGCAATATATCCACAGCGGGGGAACAGGAATAGTAAGTACCATGATGAATGGTGGCTATATGAATATCTCCAGTGGAGGGACAGGGGTAGTAAGTACCATGAGTGGTGGAATGCAGAATATTTTCAGCGGAGGAACAGGTATAGTAATTACTATGAACGATGGTAGCCAGGCTATTCGGAATAGTGGGTTTGGTACAGTAAGCGCTCTGAATGGTGGTACACAGCAGATATATGCCGGAGGAACAGCCTTAGATACCAATATTTATGGTGGTACACAATTAATAGGTGGCAGCGCAGTAAATACAACTATTGACGGCGGTGTAGCTGTTATGCTGGATGGTAATGCTTTCGTTTCAGGTTTGACGATGAGCGGTGGTGAATATATGTTAGGCGCAGATGGTGGCGATTATAACATCTTGGGGCAGTTTGAGTTTACAGGTGGCCGCCTCGACATGACCCAAAACAAAGATGGCGCTCAGACTGGTACCCAGGAGGAACTGACCATCGAAAATTTGGACAAAGCCGGTGGTACGTTTATTATGGATACCGACCTTAACAATGAAGAAGGCGATAAAATAACGATCAAAGAGGCCGCAAATGTAGGCACAAGTTATATCCAGGTCAACGATACAAGTTTGCTGAACGGTACTGTAACCGATCGTAAAAATTTGCTGCTGGTCAAGGATAACAGCGGTAAATTAACTTTTGAAGGAAAAGACCTTAATAATGGCGGCATTTGGACATTTACACCAGAGATAGAAAATGGTTTAAATGTTAAAGATAATGCTGGAAATGTGATAGGTAGTAAAGAAGAATGGTATTTAACACACATAGATAGATCTGTTAACAACGATACCCAAGTGTTATTGGATGGAAGTGATAGCAGTTATGCGATGTGGCGTAATACCAATGATACGCTGCGTAAGCATCTAGGAGACCTGCACTATCGTACGAACAAAAAAGGTGTAGAAGGAATTTGGGCGCATTACACAGGAGGAAAATTTGGCGGGAGTGGATTTGACAGCAGCTATAATATGTATCAGCTTGGTTACGATAAAGCAGATAATGCCAAGAGCACATATGGTTTTGCATTAGAAAGCGGAACCGGACATGCTGATTACAGCTTCGGCAGTGGTAAAGATAAATTATTCTCTGGCAGCTTCTATGGTACCTGGACCGGAGATGACGGAAGCTATACGGACGTAGTAGCAAAAATAGGTCAATTTGATGCAGACATCAAATCTTATGGAGATTACCCGGATAAAGCCAGCTATAAAAACAGAGCTTACAGTGTGAGTATAGAATATGGAAAAACTATAGAACTGAGTGAAAAAAGTGGGACTTTCGTCGAACCGCAGCTGCAGTTTATAGCAGGAAGGCTGAGTAGCAGTGAATATACAACAGACCGTGGTAATAACGTCTATGTTGGTGGTCTAAACAGTTATATAGGGCGTGTAGGCTTTGTTGCAGGTCAAAAAACGAAAGATGGCAATGATGTCTATTTCAAGGCATCGGCGCTGCATGAATTTGGAGGCAGCAGAGATATTCATATGACAGCAGCCAATGGAGAAACCCTGTCGATGTCAAAAGACTACAGCGATACATGGTTTGAAGTAGGAATCGGAACAAATATCAAGCTCAGTAAAGTAAGTTATTTTTATGGTGATATAGAAAGGAGCTTTGGAGGAGAGATAGAAAAGAAATGGCAGGTCAATGCCGGCGTAAGATTTGAATTTTAAAGAATAAGCTATTTTTTATGAGTTAGTAGATTTATAAAAACAGACTGCTTTTTAAGCAGTCTGTTTTTTGTTTCTGCCGCAGTGATTAGGCATAGTTTTGGGACAGCAGCTTGTGAGCCGGTATAACTGTGCTGACTGGCAAAAAGTATGGGTAATAGATTCTTAAGAACTGCGCAGACGTCGACAGTTGTAAAGCCGCTGGCGTAATGCGCCGGGCAAGACTCGAAGGCGTTTTATACAGGCTTAAAGTAAGTGTCTTGCGGGGGGGTACACAAGTGCTATAATAACTATAACTATTACTTTTGACAAAGTTTTTGATGTAAAACAAAATAAGAAACATTTTAGTTTAGAAATTTCAAACTAAAATACTAATGTTTTTGATGGCTGAGGTGAAGTATGTACGATGAAAGCTGCCTGCCGCGTATCGGCAGCAATATCCGCCTGCTGCGCGGTGCCTGTCAGTTCAACCAGCAGCAGTTTGCCGAACGTATCGGCATCAGTCAGACCCATCTGAGTAATATCGAGCATAACAATGTGCAGGTTAGCCTAAAGCTGCTGGTGCGCAGCGCCAATGTTCTGGACTGCACGCTGGAAACACTGCTGGACAGAAAAGCGGCGGCCGAGTGGGCACCGGAACATGATGCCGAGGCTGACGAACAGGCGGCGGGTGTAAAAAGTGAGCGTGTGCCTGAAACTGCCGCCGCAGAAACTGACGAACAGGAGCAGTACTCGCTGGAGGAAGTGCGCCTGCTGCTGAAGCTGCTGCAGCTGAGTAAGGGCCGCTGAAGGCATTTTTACAGTTTGGATAAAAACTCTCAATACCAGCTCCGCAGTAATAACTGCGAGGATATAAACAAGTTTTTCTAAGGGGGCGGCAGAACAAAAAGCAGCAAAGACCGAAAAAGACTGAACTGGAAAGAAAGGAGGAGCAAAGTGGCAGAACAAATACATATCGGTTTTGGGATCGACAAAAACTTCGGCAGATTCGCCGGGATCACCATTACCTCACTGGTGCATAACAATATCGCTAACGAACTTATCATACATATCGTCTATGACGAATTATTGCCGGAGGATATGGACAGATTAAAAAAGACGGAACAGTTATACCGTAACCTGACACTGCACTTTTATCAGATCACCAGTACCGAGGGGATGACTTTTGTCGTACCAACCGGTCATATCACCCAGGCCATGTATTACCGCTATTTATTTGCCGAAATGCTGCCGCCCGAGATAACAAAAATCCTCTACCTTGACGCCGATATCATCTGCAAGGGCGATATCCTGCCGTTGTGGCAGACGGATCTGCAGGACAGAGTTTTGGGGGCTGTACGTGACTGGGGCGAAGCCAAAAGCTGCGGACGTATCGGTCTCAAAAACGGCCGCTATTTTAATTCCGGCGTGCTTTTAATGGATCTTGTAAAGTGGCGGCAGCAGCAGTTGACACAGAAGCTATTTCAGTGGCTGGAGCAGATAGGAAGCACGAAGATCCTCTGGGGCGACCAGGACGCGCTCAACGGCGTTATCGACGGTGATTTTGTAGAGCTGCCCAAAAAGTATAACTGCATCATCATCAATAATACTTTGCTGAAAGCTGACCCGGAAGACGTTATCGTGCATTATATCGACTATATCAAGCCGTGGCACATCTACTGCCTGGACAGTGATGAAAAAAAGCTGTACTGGCGCTATGTCCAAAAGTCACTGTGGGACGATCTGCAGCCGCTGGACGGGCACACAGTAGATACGACGGTAATGACGGCGCGGGTACTGTATAAAGAAGGCAGCTATGAAAAAGCGGTTTCGTATTACGAAGCGCTGTTGAAGTATTTTTTAAAAGATAAGTATACTTAAGTGTTATTTAAAATGTTATTGAGTTGGATAAAAAAGCGGAAAGAAGGATGTAAAAAATGAGCAGGGAACAAAAATTAAGCAAAAAAATCGCCCATACTTTGCTGGCGATGTCGATTGTATATTCTGGTGGGATGAATGTGCTTTGTAATACGGCTTTTGCTGCCGGTAAGGGTGCTGACGGTGCAGATAAAAAAGAAAATGTGAAGGTGACTGACAGTTTTTATACAGATACCTACACCGGCAATAATGGTGCTGACGGCGCTTCCGGACGTTCAGGAGAGAGCGGCGGCAACGGCGGTAAAATGGTCCTGGAGCTCACAGGCTCTGAAGATGTAGTTAATAATATCAGTTTTACTGCCACCGGCGGTAAGGGCGGCGTTGGACGACAGGATGTAGACTATAATGGTAAAGGATATGGCGGCAATGGCGGCGCCGGCAGTGATACAGCTGTCAATTTAACTGTTACTGGCGCTGACGTTACACATCAGGATGTGTCTTTAACTGCTACCGGTGGTGCTGGCTCGGTTTCCGGCGCTGGTAACGCCAGTGTGTATAATACACCGGTGCTGTCAGACGAAACAGGCGGCAATGGTGGTGGCGGCGGCAGGGCCGAGGCCAGTATCACGGTTAGCGGCCAAAAGTATACAGCAGATAACGTTACATTGAGTGCGACTGGCGGTGACGGCGGGAATAGCCAGAATATAACTAATGGAGGATACGATGGCAGTCAAGATCAATTAGTAGTTGATGCTGGTGGTAATGTTGCCAGGATCGGCGCTGGCGGAGCCGGCGGCAGTGCTTCAGCGTCAGGCTTTGTTTTAAGTGCCGGCAGCAGTCTGGTAGAAACTGTTACTGCTGCCCATGTTGTAATAACTGCTACCGGTGGTAAGGGCGGCTCTAATACACAAAGCTCCGGTTATATTTCAGGTGCTTTTGGCGGTATCGGCGGCGCTGCCGAAGCATATGGCATTAAAATAGCAGCATTGCTGCCGCAGGAGGTCGCTTTTAGTGTTGACAGCATCAGCGTAACAGCAAGCGGTGGAGCGGGTGGCGATATAAATATAACTGTGCACGATGCGGTAAAGCTGGTCGCTGCTGGTGGAAACGCTGATGCCTATGGTATTTTTAACAATAAAGGTTCGTTAGTTGCCAGTGTTACTGGTGATATTACGGCTGAAGCTACAGGCGGCGCTGCTGGTGGGATGGCCCCTGGTAAAAAGGGAAAAGGTGGTAGTTATGGCGGAGGTACAGGAGGAGATGGCATCGCTGGTAGAAACGGTTCAACTTTAATTGGCAGTACCGCTGTAGCAGTCGGTTCGTATAATGAAGCAGGCAGGAGTGCTATCCAGGCAGGCGATATCACAGCAACGGTAACTGGCGGTATTGGCAGTAAGGATGCTGATGGCGGCGAGGGCGGTACTGGCGGTTATGGCGACGGTGTTGGTGGTAACGGTGCTGTTGGTGGTAACGGTGGTACTGGCGGTACAGGTATAGCTGCCGGAGTGCAGAATATCAATGGTATCAGTCTGATAACGGCAGCTAAGTTGTCGGCAAATGCAACTGGCGGCACTGGCGGCTCGGGCGGCGCGGGTGGCGCAGGCGGTAAGGGTGGTGAGAGTATGTATGGAGGCGGTAATGTAAGTGGTAACGGAGGTAATGGCGGTAACGGCGGCACTGGTGGTATTGGCGGCAATGCTTTTGCTTATGGCGTACAAAGCAGCGGCGGCACAACAGAACTGGTAGTTGACGCAATAGTGGCTGCTGCGGCAGGAGGTACAGGCGGCAGTGCTGGTGCTGCTGGTGCTGCTGGTAATGCAGGAGATAGTTATGGTGGTGGGTCGGTCGGCTCCAATGGTTTAGCTGGCAGTGCTGGGACTGCAGGCAGTATTGCGGCAGAAGCTAAAGCTTACGGTATTTATGCGGAGAAGAATGCAGTTGTCGACCTGCATGCCAAAACCCCCGGTGACACGATCAAGATCGGCGCTAAGGCAGATAATGCGACAAGCACAGAAGCATATGCAGTGTATGCCGATAACGCAATAGTACTGTTCCACGACAAGGCCGAGCTGAATACCAGTGACGGGGTTTCGACAACAGACAATAATGTACTGACATTTTTGAACAATGCCACCCTTGGTTTTGGCGGCACAGCTGCCAATAGAACTGTTACCGGCGGTACCCTGCAGCTGGCAGGCAGCAACACATTCAGGGTCAATACTGATTTAGCAGCAGGAACGGCAGATAAATTTACTTTTGACAGCCTGGCAACTGGCAGCAGCACTGATAAACAGTACATCACTGTCGGTTATGACGCGTCCCTTGACCCCTATAAAGAAGGCAGTACTGGAGCCAACGGCGGCACGCCGATAGATGTTTTGGAAATAACTAATTTGAACGGACAGGATTTAAGTAATTTCACCGGCGGCACAACCACATTGGACAGCGTACTATACCAATATAATAGTACGACTAATGTAAAAGTTGAGAATAATAAAGTACAGATAACCGGTATTACTACTACTAAAATTCCGGTACCATCTGAAAGTGTTAAAACAGCCAGAGACGCGCAGATGGCAATGGGCAGTATGTGGCGTATCGAAGGCAACAACCTGATGAAACGCATGGGCGAGCTGCGCAGTGATAAAGAAGCGGCTAAGGGCGGCGTTTGGGCTCGTTACTACCGGGGCGAGCTGAGCGCCGACAGCGCTTATGACCGTGAGTTCAGCCAGGATTATACAGCCTTCCAGGGCGGCATCGACAAAGTGCAGGACTTTAAAGGCGGCAAGCTCTATACAGGTATCGCCGTCAACCGCATCGACAGCAACGCCGGTTATACGGCAGGCAGCGGCGACCTGAGCAGTACCGGTGTAGGCGTATATGCCAGCTGGCTGGGCAGCAAAGGCCATTATCTGGACGTTATCGCCCGCGGTAGTAAGCTGACCAATGACTTTAAACTGGTCGATTTAAGCGGCAACGCCGCCAAAGCCGACTACGACACCTGGGCTTACGGCATCAGCGCCGAATACGGCTACAGACAGCAGCTGAACGCAGGCTGGTTCGTAGAACCGCAGGCCGAACTGAGCCTTGGCCATATCGGCAGCGTCGATTACACGATGTCTAACGGCGGCAGGATAGAAAATGACGGCGTTGACAGCGCTGTAACGCGCATAGGTATTTTGGGCGGTAAAGAATTTACTATCGGCGGCCGTCCGAGCAATGCCTATGTCAAAGCATCGCTGCTGCACGATTTCGGCGGCAACGGCGGTGCGACCGGCTACTACGGCAGTGACAGTCTGGCTTTGCAGACAGGTGACCTGACCGGCACCTGGTACGAGATCGGTTTGGGAGCTAACTTGGGCATCGCCAAAAACAGCAATTTGTATTTTGACGCCTTAAAAACCTTTGGCGGCGATCTGCGTACCGACTGGCAGTTTAACGCCGGGTTGAGATTCACGTTCTAAGTGAGGGTTTGAGGCACTGGTAAGTTGCAGTAATAAGTTCAGTAAAGTAAAAAATCAGCGATATGAAGTAAGTTTCATATCGCTGATTTAGTTTGTTATTTGGTATTATGCTGAAGGTGAAATTTTACTTACAGCGATTGCTGATACAGGCAGCTTTATTTTAGCGTTGTGGAAAACTCATTGGCCATATAAATATAAATTTAACGATACGTACGTTTGGGCAGGGCAATGAAGCAATTATATTGTATTATAAAAAGTTAATATTCTACTTGTTTGTCTGCTGTTGATGTGCTATATTTATAACAAAAATAATTGTAATAATTTAATAAAATTGTAAAGGATTGGAAAATATGAATTTTATAAAAAGATATGGCATGGTATCCGGGGTGATAGCCATTTGTTTTTGTGTAGTGGTATATGTTGTTTTTACTACACATTCTATTTTTACAATCAGCAGACAAATCAATTATGTAGCAGAACATCCTTATAAAGCCATGTCGGAAATAAATAAAATCCGTGCCAGGGTTTTGGAAATGAATACATACCTGCCGATTTTCATTAGCGAAAATGAAAATAATCTTGATGGTATCAGAAGTGTCCTGAGAACCAGTTGCCAAGAAAATGAAAAATCACTGAAAATATTAGATGAAATATATTTAGGCAATAAGGAAGATCTGTCAGAATTGAACGGTGCCTTAGACGAACTGAAAAAGGCGCTTATACAAAGTGTGGAAAATTCTGAAAATAGTAATATGGACAGACAGGCAGTCCAAAAGTACTTTGATAAAGAAATAGAGCCGATAAGGGTAAAAACGGATATTGCCATTCAAAAGGTCATTGATTCGGCAGACAGACGTGTGCTGATCATACAGGAAAGCACGGACGAAAAAGCTGAAGCCGCCTTTTTTATGCTGTTGTGATAGGTCTGTTGATGATCGTGATTGTTATTTATGCTTATAAATTACGTAATGAGTATCTTATTAATGACGAGCTTAAACGACAGCAGAAGATTTTACAGGATGCTCTGCTGGTAGCGCAGAAGGCGAATGACGCCAAACGTGATTTTCTGTCGCGGATGTCGCATGAGATCAGAACGCCGATGAATGCAATTATTGGAATGTCGGCGGTTGCCTTTAATTATTTGGATGATAAAAAGCGTACTGCTGATTGTCTGAGTAAGATAACTTTTTCGTCGAAACATTTATTGATGCTGCTCAACGATGTTTTAGATATGTCAAAAATCGAAAATGGAAAGTTGAATATTCGCCAAGAACTGTTTGATTTAAAAAATCTGGTTACTTCTTTAGCTGATATCAATTATGGACTTGCTACAGCCAAAGGTTTGGCCTTTGAAATTGTTATTTCAGGATTTAAAGATGAGATGTTGCTCGGAGATTCGATGCGTGTCAACCAAATCCTGCTCAATTTATTGTCCAATGCAATTAAATTTACGCCTAAAGGCGGCAGTGTCAGGCTGGAAATCAGAATGCTGCGTTCAGCAAGTGACAAGATATGGCTGAGGTTTATCGTGAAAGACAGCGGCATCGGGATGAAAAAGGAGTTTTTGGAACATTTATACGAACCGTTTGAGCAGGCGGATAATGGAATTGCCAGAAAATATGGCGGTACTGGCTTGGGGATGGCGATAACCAAAAACCTTGTTGCGATCATGGATGGAACTATTGAGGTTGAAAGTCAGGAAGGTGCAGGAACTACGTTTATGGTAGACCTGCCTTTTGGAGTAAGTAAAGTTGATAAAAAAACTGCGGCTGAGATGGAGGAGATGCGGGTACTGGTTGTCGATGACGATAACGATACCTGTGAACATGCAGCAGTATTGCTGAAAGGCATGGGAGTCAATGTTGACTGGGCTCTGAATGGTTTTGAGGCTATTGAAAAGGTAAGAAGCGCCTGTGAAGATGACGGGCGTTGCTATGATGTTTGTTTCATTGACTGGTGTATGCCGGAACTGGATGGAATAGAAACGGCCCGTAGGATGCGGCGCTATGTCGGTCCTGATGTTTTGATTATTATTATCAGTGCTTATGACTGGTCTGGTATCGAAGAACAGGCAAAGGCAGCAGGTGTTAATGCTTTTATAGCTAAACCGTTTTTTGCTTCAAATTTATACAATACGTTGTTAACTGTTTCGCGGAAGCCGGAGCTGGGATTTTCTGCAGTAGGCAATAAGGAAACGTATGATTTTGGCGGCAAAAAGGTATTGCTGGTGGAAGATAATGAGTTAAATATGGAGATTGCTTCAGAGCTGTTGAAGTTTGTGAATTTACAAGTTGAACATGCTGAGAATGGTAAAGTTGCGGTAGATATTTTTAGAAACTCGAAAGAAAAGGAATATGCCTTGATTTTCATGGATATTCAAATGCCGCTGATGAATGGCTATGACGCTGCCAGGTGCATAAGGTCGTCAGAGCATCCTGCTGCCGGGACGATACCGATCATTGCCATGACAGCCAATGCTTTCAATGATGATGTTCAGGCTGCGTTTGATGCCGGGATGAATGGACATCTGGCAAAACCCATAGATGTGGAGGTTTTGTATAAAACAATAGCAAGGTATATTTGAGGGATTAATGATAAGCAAATGCCCGCCATGAATGTTGTTTCAGGGCGGATATTGAGTATGTTTATTATTTTCTGCTTATGATGCAGGTCAAAAGGCGTAACCAGTGCAGGAGCTTTGTGTATTTGCTATTGATGTCATACCTCGTTTCTCTGTTTGTTTTACAGTTCTCTGTGGTTACTGATGATGGCCCGGCTCAGTTCGTTCAGGCAGCTAGTCAGCACGCCTGCTTTGGTGATCTTGGCTGCTGCTGCCTGTGCTTCGGCTAAGGTAACGTCTTCACGCGGGCAGCGAGTGCAGCGCAATCCAAATCTTAACAGCGCTGAAAGTTCTTTGCTGACTTTCTTTCAAGAAAGTCTAAAGCGATTTTTGGCGAACATTGCAAGAAAGTCTAAAAAAGATAAAAAAGCTAAAGAAAAATAAAAAAGATTGAAGAAACCATTAAAAGAAAACATCGTGTTCTTTAAAAAGCAGCCCTTTTAATCAAGGGGCTGCTTTTTGCATACCACAGGGCCTTGCCCCTGATGCCCTGCCCGCCGGGGTTCATTGCCCCGTCGCCGGGTGAATAGCGCAGATACCATAAGTCCCAGCGGGTTTTGGCGTCACCGCTGTACGGTCCGTCAGCAGCGGTGCTGATGATGTTTGCATTTGCATAGTAGAGATGCTCCTTTTAGATTTGCTTGGCAAGGGGGTAAAACCCTCACGCTATATATAGGGCAGCGAGAGGGATAAAAGTTTACATCGGTTTGAATTTTTTTGCAAGGTGGTTTTTAACAGCAGCTCATAACATTTTAGTGATATTTGTGAATAATATGTGAAATTGAATTTTGGCATGTAAACTTTTCCGGTGTTCGCTGCCCTATATATAGTGACAGTATTCAGTACTGAATTTGTTAGCAGAGTTTTTAAGACTTATAGGGTTTTACTGCTTATGACTTTGACCTTGAATCTAACAAAGAAATACTTACAGCAAAGTAAAGCAATACTTATTTAGTAAGTACTGAATACTGCCATAAATACTTGCACGACGAGCGGCAAAACATGCAGAGAAGTCCGTTTCAGGCCAGCCGGTGGATCATGAAGCTAATAAAAAACGTCTGCAGAATCTTATAAAAATATTGTCTAGAAGAATATAAAATAAAAATATGGCAGATTAATGTTGTATTTGATGATATAAATTCGTTTGTGGGCAAAAGAAGTTGTTGCAAAAACTAATTGTTTGTAGTATTATTTTATAAAATAGAATAATATATAATAATCAAATCAGAAAAAATAAGTAAAACAAAAGTAGTTGGTCCGGTAGTTGAAACGATTATATGGGTAAGAGTGGTGTAGAGGGTAAAATGAAAAAACAGCGTTATGATCTAAATGATTTAGGTAGTAATGTGAAGATGATGCGGAAGGCAAGAAAAATTTCGCAGGTGAAATTATCGGAAGCCCTGCAGATGTCGCAGCCGCATCTAAGTAATCTGGAGTGCGGCAGGACGTTGATCAGTCTGGAGATACTTGTCAAACTGGCTGACGTGTTTGATTGTTCGGTAGAAGATATTCTATTGTGCAGTCAGGAAAAAGTTAAAGCAGTAAATTAAAAGGGTCAGAACAAAATAAAAGCAACAGCTTAAACAGCTGTTGCTTTTTTATATGTGTATTCATTGTTTTTACAGCATCTGCCCAAAGGTATAAAGCAGTTTGAGGGCGTAAACAAAAATAACGGAGCCGCAGATGCGGTTGATCCATTGCAGATGGCTGGGGCGCAGATTTTGGCAGCAGGTTTTGAAGATGCCTGTAAGCCCGAAGAACCACAGGCAGGAGGCAGCTGCTACGCCGCTGATAAAGAGTGAGGCAGTATCGGCAGGCAGTGATGAGCGAAAGGCGCCCAGCATCAGCGTACCGTCGATAACGGCCTGCGGGTTGAACCAGGTAACGGTAAAGGCCAGCGTAGCCGTTTGCCACAGCGTCGGCTGGCTGTAAGCAGAGGTGTCTGTCTGCACCTGCGCATGCAGCAGCTGCCAGGCCAGATAGATCAAGATCAGTCCGCCGCCACCGAGCAGTGCTTTTTGCAGTAGCAGACTGTGTTCGATCACAAGGCCGATGCCCCAAAAGCAGGCCAGCGCCAGGCTGATGTCAAAGAAGGCGACGATGCCTGCAGTGACGAGGGCAATGCCTAAAGGCGCGGTGAGCGCCGTATTGATGACAAAAAGATTTTGGGCGCCGATGGGGGCAAGATAGGCCAGCCCCATGGTAAGACCCTGTAAAAAAATTTCCAAAGCAGATTCCTCTCGATACTGAAGGCTGTGCCGATTGATCAGAGTACGGCCTGCAGCAGTGCAAAGACGGCGGCGCCGCTGACTATCGCCAGCCCCAGTGATTTTGTTTTATAGACCAGCGGGAAGATGATGACGGTCGACCACAGGTACAGGTTGTTCAGTCCCAGATCCAGGCTGCCTGCGGGCAGAAAGACGTCGGGCAGGACCAGCGCGCCGAAAATAGCTGTCGGCACATAGGTGAGCCAGGTTTTGAACCAGCGTGGTACAGGTTTGCCGGCCAGCAGCAAAAAAGGGATGATACGGGAAATATAGGTGACGCCCATCATAATGAAAATGGCGCCCCAAACGTATTCAGCGGACATTATCAGCACCTCCCGCATGGCGTTCGGTGATATAGCAGGCGGCGCCGGAGGCGGCCAGAGTTGCCAGCACGATATGCAGCTTATAGGGAACGATCTGCGAAAGCAGGATCGCCAGAAGCCCTGATACCAGCCCGGTGATGATCATTTTCCGGTCGGTGAGATAGTTGACCCAGATGCCGAGGAACATGGCGATCAGCAGATAGGAGACCAGCTCGGTAGGCGGGTTGAGATAAGCGGCGGCATAGCAGCCGAGGGCATTGCTGAGCGACCAGACGGCGCAGGAGGTGACGTTGAGCCCCAGGGCTTCTTCGCACGTCCAGCGGGGATCTGTTTCCGTTTCAAAGGCGTTCAGGTTGACGGCAAAGGTCTCGTCGGTGATGCCGTGGGCATAGCCGATAAGAAAGTTTTTGCTGCGGCCGTTAAAAAAATTCATCAGCGTGGAGCTGAATAAAAGATGACGCAGGTTGACGATAAAAATAGTGAGTCCGATAGAAACGAGGGCCGCACCCTGGGCCATCATGGCGATGCCGATGAACTGACCGGAGCCGGCGAAAACGAGCACGCTCATCCCTAAGGCTTCAAGCGGTGTGAGACCTGCCTGCTGTGCCAGAATACCGCAGGCGATGCCAAGGGCCAGATAGCCGATGGCGATGGGAATAAGCTTTTGCAGGACACGTCGGTTGACTGTTATAGATGACACGGATGGACACTCCCCTTATTTAAAACGACTTCCTCTATTATAACTTATTTTGGATGGATAAGAAACCGGGAAAAGTGTTATATTTATTACGCCGCAGGAAAATATTTTTTACAGCGCTGGTGTTTGCTGCGGCGACGCTTGCGTTTTAGCAGAGAACTGAGTAAAATAATATAGATAAGGACTAATTTGATTTTAGCATGTGTTTGTATATACATACGACGCTGGAGGAGGTTTTTTAGATGACACAGATCAGACCGTTCTGCGGGCTGCGTCCGGTGCCGGAATATGCGGCAGAGATCGCTGCTTTGCCTTATGACGTGATGGATACCGAAGAGGCGCGGCAGATACTTAATAAGAACCCGCTGAGCTTTTTGCGGGTGACAAAATCGGAAGCGACGATGTCGGATTGTATCGATCCGCACAGCCAGGCAGTTTATAAGATGGCGAAAACAAATCTCGACAGGTATCTGTCCGACGGGCAGATGAAAAAAGATACGACGCCCTGTTACTATATTTACCGTCAGCAGATGGGGCAGCATATCCAGATCGGCCTTGTGGCCGCTGCTTCAGTGGAGGAATACCGCGAGAACATTATCAAGAAGCACGAGCTGACCAGGCATGATAAAGAGCAGGACCGGGTCAATCATATTCTGGCGACAGAAGCACAGACCGGCGCTGTTTTTTTAACTTATAAGGGCAAGCCCGAGATCAATACTTATGTTTTGAGCCTGATGGGAGCCAAAAAGCCGGTATATGATTTTACGTCGGAGGACGGCGTGCAGCACACACTGTATGTGGTGGAGAACCTGATGGAGATCGCCGAGCTGACCCGTCTGTTTGAGGACGTGCCTGTAATGTATATTGCCGACGGCCATCACCGCAGTGCTGCGGCTATGCGTGTGGCTGACGAGCTTGGCAAAACGCCGAGGCATGGTTCTAACGAAGAATATAACACTTTTTTAGCGGTCATTTTTCCCGATAATATGATGCAGATCATGGATTATAACCGTTTGGTCAAAGACCTGAACGGTTTGTCGATGGAAGAATTTTTAAGCAGAGTCGGAGAAAAGTTTGAGATCAGCGAGCTGGAAAACGGCCCGAAGCCGGAAGCACGGCATCAGTTCAGTATGTATCTGACCGGAAAATGGCGCCGCCTGACTGCGAAGGAAGGTACCTTTGCCGCGGATGATGTGATCGGGTCGCTGGACGTTTCGATCTTGCAGGATAATCTGCTGGCGCCGATCCTGGGCATCAAAGACCCGCGTACGGATGAGCGCATCAATTTTATGGGCGGTATCCGCGGGTTGGATGCTTTGGCGGCTAAAGTAGACGCAGGGGCCTACAGTGTGGCTTTTGCCATGTATCCGACGTCGATGGAGGAGCTGATCAAGGTAGCTGATGCCGGTAAGATCATGCCGCCGAAATCGACCTGGTTTGAACCTAAGCTGCGCGATGCGATGGTCGTGCATTTGATCGGAGAAGATGAATAATGAAACGTATCTATAATTTTAATGCCGGTCCGGCCATGCTGCCGCTGGAAGTGCTGCAGGAGGTACAGTCCGAGCTGCTGGACCTGCAGGGCAGCGGTATGTCGATTTTGGAAATGAGTCACCGCGCGCCGATTTATGAAAAAATCAATGCTGAGGCGGAAGCCGACATCAAGGAGCTTTTGGGTCTGGGCGACGATTATTGCGTACTCTTTATGGGAGGCGGCGCCAGCCTGCAGTTTTCGATGGTGCCGATGAATTTTTTGGGGGCTGGACAAACGGCGGCTTATGCCGTGACCAGTAATTTTTCGGATAAAGCTGTAAAAGAGGCGGAAAAGGTAGGTAAGGTCGTTATCCCTTTCAGCAGTAAGGCTGAAAAGTATGACCGGGTGCCGCAGCCGGGCGAGATCAGGCTGCCGGAAAACTGCGCTTATCTGCATATCACGGCTAATAATACGATCGAAGGCACAGAGTACAGCGTTTATCCTGAAACCGGTGCTGTACCGCTGATCGCGGATATGTCTTCGGATATTTTGAGTAAACCGATCCCGGCGGAGAAGTTTTCGCTGATTTATGCCGGGGTACAGAAGAATATCGGTCCTGCCGGCGCGGTAGCAGTCATTGCCCGTAAAAAATTTATTGAGGGGCGTTCTAAAGCTCTGCACAGTATGCTGAATTACGAAACTCATCTTGATAACGGTTCGCTGTATAATACGCCGCCGGCTTTTGCGGTCTATATCGTTGGCAAGGTTGCCAAGTGGCTGAAGGCGCAGGGCGGACTGGTGATGATGGAGCAGCGCAATGCGGCTAAGGCCAAGATAGTTTATGATGTGATCGATATGTATCCTGATTTTTTCCGCGGCTTTGCCAAAACTGACAGCCGTTCGCTGATGAACGTGACTTTTGGACTGCCGACTGAAACGCTGGAGAAGCGTTTTGCGGCCGAGGCAGAGGAGCTGGGGATGGGTGGACTGAAGGGACACCGCAGTGTTGGCGGACTGCGGGCCTCGATTTACAATGCGATGCCGCTGGCAGGCTGCGAGAAGCTGGCTGAGTTTATGGAAGCTTTTTATAAAATGCATAAATAATATTGACCGGGAAATAGCTGACGCTGCTTGCGCAAAAACAGGCAGCGTTGCTTTTTACCTGAACTGGTTTGAGGGAGGGGCAGCAAATGCAATATGATTTACTGATCAAAAACGGGTATGTGGTCGATTATGCGTCGGCACGGGAAGGATATTTTGATGTCGCTGTGCAGAACGGTATGATTGCGGCGGTGGAAAGCAGTATCGGCGGCAACGCCGTGCGGGAGCTGGATGCGTCCGGCAAGCTGGTACTGCCGGGCTTGGTCGATTCGCATGTGCATGCTTCGGCCTGGCTGGGAGGCAGCTACGCCCACACGATGCTGGTCAAGGCTGGTGTGACCAGTGCTTTGGATATGTCGGGGCCGGGGACCAGTGTACTGGAGCTGGCGCGTGAATATGGGACCGGTCTCAATCTGGCTACGATCGAATATGTGCGGCCGGGACATACGGTCAGCAGTGACGATCCTTCGTCAGCAGAGCTGCAGCAGCTGATAACGAAAGTGCAGAGGCAGGGGTCGTTAGGCATCAAGCTGCTGGGCGGGCATTATCCGCTGACGGTGGCAGCAACGGCCAGAGCGATCAGGGCTGCGGCAGAGCTGGGAGCTTTATACGGCTTTTCACGCCGGGACAGCCGCTCATGGTTCCAATATCGAAGGCATGCTGGAGGCGGTGGAGCTGGCCGACGGCAACCCTCTGCATTTAGCGCATATCAATGCTTACTGCCGTGGTACGGTACTGCCGGAGGCGGAAGAAACGGAGCTGGCCCTTAAAGCTTTGGCGGCCAATCCTAATATTTCCTGCGAGTCTTATTTATCACCGCTCAACGGTACAAGCGCTGAAATCATTGACGGTCTGCCGGGCAGTATGGTTACCCGCCGCTGCCTGAAAACCGGCGGCTTTACGGAGGATGAGGCGGGCATGGAGGAGGCGCTTTTGTCTGGCTGGGCACAGGTCAATTATCCGCAGGGACAGGAAATGACTTTGCTGACAGGTGAGGCGGCCAGGGATTATTGGCGCGGGCAGCAAACGCTGGTTTCCGTCAGTTTTGCGGTCAATCCTGTTGGGCCGCGGGTGCGGCTGGCAACGGCGAAAAAGGCTGACGGCAGTTTTGCTGTAGACGCTGTCAGTACTGACGGCGGCGGTATTCCACGCAATGTACTGCTGCCTGCTGGTCTGGCTTTGGTCGATCTGGGCGGACTGTCGCTGCAGGAGCTGGTGGCGAAGATCAGCTATCAGCCGGCGCGGCTGCTTGGTCTTGCAAATAAGGGCAGCCTGACAGCAGGGCGGGATGCCGATATTACGATCGTCGACAGGCTGCAGCGCAGCGCGTTTGCCACGATCATCGGCGGGCAGGTCTGTTATATGGACGGTAAGGTTTTAGGGCGCGGCGGCAGGATCATTACTACTGCCGCAGGGGCGGACTATGTACGCAGCCAGGGGCTGGAGCCGCTGGTTGTTGACCTGGCTGACAGCAGTTTGCTGCAGAAGGCGCAAAAAAGATGACAATAAAAATAAACCATCTGATCGCTCTTGCAGTCAGGTGGTTTATTTATTAGACTGGGGTTACTTTGTATGGCCGCCATAAATTATACAGGGGCAGCAGATAAAGATAAAAGGCAAACAGGATCGAAGCGTTGCCGGCGCCTACGGTGGCGAGCGGTACAGCGCAGGCGATCGACCAGGGGATGAGCGCCGCTACTACGATAGTGCTGTTTTCCAGGTCCAGAGCCAGCTGCTGCATATTGTCAGCGCTGTCCTTGTGCAGCTGATAGGTGAGGATGCTGCTGAGGGTCTGGTTGCAGGTTGCCATACTTGTGATGGTGGCTGTCAGCAAAATGCTGCCGTACGGCGTTATTTTTTCTCCAAGCTGTGCAAGGCGGGCCTGCGTAGTATTCAAAAAGCCTGTTGCTTCAAAAATCCCGGCGTAAGCTGAGGAAAGGATAATGATGACACTGACGGTGAACATGGAAATGATACCGCCGCCGCTGAGGATCTGGGCCAGCTGCTGATCAGCAGAGTAAAAGCCGTAGAACATGATCGAGCCAAGTTGGGCGGGAGTGATATCCTGAAGGAAAAGGCAGAGCAGACTGCCGGTAATGATGCTGGCTGCCATCGTCAGCCTGACATTGACCTTGCACAATGAAAGAACGATGATCAGCAGCGCTGGAATAGTGGTAGTCCAGTGCAGATCGAAGTTTTGCGGAAAGAGTGAGTACAGGTCGGCTGTGCCGGTGTTGCCGGTACCGGAAAATCCCAGCAGGGCGTAAAGCAGGCAGGTGACTGAAAAAGGCAGCAGCGCTGATTTGAACATATTTTTGATATTACAGTAAATATCAGTCTGCGTCAGTTCGCTGATCAGAAGGGCGCTGGTCGACATCGGTGAACAGCGGTCGCCGAAATAGATGCCTGATAAGATAGCGCCGCCGGTAAAGGTGGGATCGATACCATTGGCTTTGGCGATAGACATACAGATGATGCCGATCGTGGCCGCAGTACCGAAAGAGGTTCCTGTTAAAAGTGAAATGAAACAGCAGAGCAGAAAAACTATCAAAATGAATACCGATGGTATGAGCAGGCCCGACATATGGTAAATAATGAACGGTATCGTGCCGCAGGCCCGCCAGACGGCGGTGATCATACCGATAAGGATAAAGATGAAGAGGATATTTTTGATCGTGCGGATTCCTCGTCCGGACATTGTCAGTACCTGTACTGGCGTATGTCCCTGCCGGAGGGCGTAACCGAAAAACATCAGATAGCCGAAAAGCAGGGCCCAGAGAATGGAGTAGCCTGCCAGAATGCAGCTGAGCAGTATAAAGGAAAAGATAACGATGATAATAGCTTCCATAAAATTTCTCCTGCGGCAGAACGCCGTAATTTTTTAGAGGTCAGTCAGTAATAATACTATTATCATACTGCTTGCTGCGCTGCTTGTCTAATAATAAAT
>OJKP01000763.1_pt1 | contig 21681 bp, 20 predicted proteins | sample 1596521 | NCBI WGS metagenome assembly OJKP01 (sample SAMEA4350130, study PRJEB24818) | metagenome | biome: human; feature: gut; material: faeces | place: Denmark | collected 2013-09
GTGAGGACCTGTCCGGTTTGGGAAATATGTTCTTTATTGAGCCGTTGGAATATCTAAGTTTTGTCTATCTGATGGAGAAAAGCTGTATTGTATTGACTGACAGCGGTGGCATTCAGGAGGAAGCGCCGGGATTGGGCAAACCTGTTTTGGTGATGCGCGATACTACTGAACGACCGGAAGCATTGGAAGCCGGAACAGTGAAGCTTGTCGGTACGGATTATGATAAAATAGTAGGCGAGGTTTCCTTTTTGTTGGACAATGAACAGGCATATGAAGCCATGAGTAAGGCGGTGAATCCGTATGGAGACGGGTTGGCTTGCGGACGTATCGTGAACGCATTGCTGTACAGAATCTGAAACCGGAAAAGTAGAAAGTGTATATTTCCGCTGGGGCAGAACAGCATTTGATATAAAATAACAAGGATGCCTACAGTTGTTGCACGTTTTGAGCCATGTAAGAAAGCTCCTGAGCGTGGTACAGTTTATTACCGTATCTACAAAGGGCATAATCGTCGCATGGAGTTTTCTTCTCGCCTTCATTTGCCAGCTTCTTCTTGGGATGAAGCTGCAAGGACAGTCCGGGAAGATTATCCCAAAGCTTGTCGTTTCCGTGCCCAGATAGAGGTGGATCTCCGGCTGCTGAACCGGATTATAACGGAAGATGCTGCCGGCCGTCTGACTATGGGGGAGATGATAGCAGCCTTTAAACGGCGAAGGACGATGATCAAATGAACCTTCAGGGGATGTCGGCAAATATGAAGGGATTGTCTTTGACAGATTGTTATCGCCGTCTCGGCTTTCAGGTGACAGAATCCGAGGACGGACTATGGATCGGTTTCAAACCGGAAAAGGTGCATGCCTTCGTGAAAGAGGTCTGGAACGAGCACCCTCTGACCCGTTCGGATGCTGAAATATTTTACGAAAAATTCTCTTCACTAAACAAAGGGCATAGAAACATCTATTTCAGGATCGTGGCACACGGAGGATTCCTGCCGGAAGCGCTGGACTTTGAACTGCATGGATTGACCGTTTCGGATGAAAGTTATATTGAAAACCTCTTGTCCGGAAAACATGTGGAGCTTTATCCGCATAACGAAGCGGCTTACAGGGCAATTACGAAGGGATTCAAACTGCACCGTGTCGGAGCGGTCGTGCAGGCCACCGGAACAGGAAAATCTTATTTATTGGCACGTTATATCACAGACCATGCAAAGGAGAAGATATTGGTTTTTGCTCCGAACATCACGGTTTTGGATGAGATCCGGAAAGCCGTCGGATTCTCTGCTCCGCAAGTGACGTACCGGACATTCCAGTCACTGATCCGTAACCGGAAGGACAATGGGCTGTTGCGAGCGGATCATATCCTGATCGATGAATTCCACCATTTCGGGGCGGAGATTTGGGGAAACGCCTTGCAGGAGGTGATCGAAAACAATCCCCGTGCCTATGTCCTGGGAACGTCGGCTACACCGATCCGTCCGGAGGGAATGATCGATACGGTGGAGCTCTATTTCGAAGGGAATTTATTTTACGAACTTACCTTGCCGCAAGCTTGGTATTACAACATTTTGCCAATCCCGGTTCTGGTACAGGGCGCTTACGGGTTGGACAACGAACTGGACCGGCTGCAAAAGAAACTGGACCGAAGCGGTTGTTCGAAAGGGCGAAAAGAAAGGGTACAAAGAAAGCTGGATTTGGCACGTGTGGATTTTAGAGAGGCTTTGGGCGCTCCGGAGGTCATCAGGAAGTTCCTGCCGACAAGCATACGCAAGCTGCTGGTTTTCTGCCGCGATCTTACCGACCTGAAACAGATGGTGCCGGAAGTATGCGGATGGCTCACTCAGGCGGGACGCAGCATCATCCCGTTCGAAATCCATCATGCCCAAAGTGAACGGCAGAATGCCCGGATACTGGGAGCTTTCCGGAAGGAATCGGAACAGCTACACGTCTTGTTCTCCGTCAATATGCTGATCGAAGGATTGCATGTTGAAGGGGTGGATGCCGTCTTGTTCCTCCGGCGGACGGAATCGTATATCGTCACCTTGCAACAATTGGGACGTTGTCTGGATGCCGGAGCGGGAAAGCGGCCGGTCGTTTTGGATTTTGTCAACAACCTTTCAGGAAAATCGGTTTATGACGTGATGGCTCCACATTTGGAGCGTCTATCTTTCCTTCCATCGCCCAAAGGATTCGAGGGATTCACTTCTTTCCTGACGACGGGTTTCCTGTCTGACATACGGCAACGTATAGAAGAGATATTGGCTGAATTGGAGCCTTGGCAGATCATGTACGAGCGGCTTACGGAATTCCATCGGGAAGAAAATGACTGGCCGTCGGTCACGGAGGGAAAACTCGGCTTGTGGTGCAACACCCAACGCATTGCCTATAAACGGGGAAGGCTACAGGAGGAGCGTCGCCGTCTGCTGGAATCAATAGGCTTTGAATGGAACCAGTCCGATTCCAAATGGATGAAAGAATACCGTGCATTAAAAATTTTCCTCGAGACATACGGGTGCTGGCCCAAACGTGAAGATGGTCCGCTTGCGACCTGGTGCTATACCCAGCGGGAAAGACGAAAGGATGGATGCCTGAGCAGAGAGCGTATCCGGGCTTTGGATGAGATCGGCTTTGTCTGGAATCAGGACCTCCACGGGATATGGATGAGAAACTACGAAGAACTGAAAATTTTTGTCGGAAAATATCAGCGTTTTCCTAAATCGGCGGAGGGGAATCTGGGTGGATGGTGCCATACACAACGGAAAATGCGCAAACAGGGGAAATTGTCCCATGACCGCCAAAGCTTGTTGGACAAAATAGGATTTGTCTGGTCGGTGGAACAGGTCTGGCAAGGCAACTTTGAACAATTGCGCCTGTTTCATGGCCGACAAGGACGATGGCCAGGCTGCCGCGAGGGATCATTGGGACGCTGGTGCTCCATCCAGAGACGGGATTACCGTAAGGGTAACATGTCAGACGAACGAAAAGCGCAATTGGAACGGATCGGTTTTCCTCTTGTCTGATATGAAACATATTCAAATCCATTCGTAACAAGAGTAATCCATTCATATATAATTAGCAACCCTTTTTCTGTGGAAGATGAAAATGGGAAATTCAGACTTCTGGAGGAAAAATGATCACGAAACGGATATTGACTTATATCCTGAGTGTAACCACTATAGTTCATGATTCATTCCTTATTGATATGTATTGCAGAAGATTATTTAAATGAATACGACGAAAGAATGACAGAGTGAATTCTCTATGCTATAGGCGTGGGCTGCCTGTTTGTTTAAGTTGTGTTTGGGCTTCCTAGGGCCTTCTTTAAAATTAAATGACATGCAGTCCCACGCTTCTTTGTATCTATCTATCTATGCTATAACAAATAACCACCAGCCTTACCTTGGAGCTGCAAGAAAGCTGAAATATGAAGGAGGGAAAAACTATGAAAAACCGTAAACATCCGATATAGTACACATTATAGATTTCTGGAAGCAACAAACTGTTGTCGCCTACTTTACATTCGTTAACAGAAGATGTTTTTTGTTTCATCGGATTTCCACTAAACTTCAATTGGATTCTCGTTGGATTTATCCAACTGCCAGATATCCGGAAGCCGGTCACGAAGATTCTTACCAGTCTTTTTTCCCTGGCAGTTCCAAGTATACGGGGTGGAAGCTATTGACCGAATCGGAATAGGATCATCTTTGTGTAAAGTAAACCGTTATTCAACTCATTTCAATACGGAAGCCCTTGTCTGAATCCGGTTATCGGAAGAGACAGGGGCTTCTTTAATTTTTACCAGAAATAATAACAGACACTCATCTTGGACCGTCTTGATAAATCCGCTACAAATCCTTGGCTGTCTGAAGTGTCTGCTTACGATAACATGAAAGCGAATTTATGGGAATAAGAAAGGTTTCATTGCAGCATAAAGTGCTTTTGGGATATATGATATTGATCGGGGTCGTATGTTGCATGGTTTCCATCCTGTTGCATGAGAGAAACCGTATGCGTGCAATAAGAACGGAAACATCGGAGATACGCCGGATACGTCATGATATCAATACGGCACATCGCCATATTACGGAACTGGCCACCGATGGGGAGTCAGTCATAGTTTGGAAGGATGCCGACTTTCGTGACTACCAAAGAAAGCGCTTGCATACGGACAGCCTGCTGCAGATGTTGAAATCGAGTTGTGGCATGTTTGTCCTGCCCGGGCAGATTGATTCCTTGTGTCATTTACTGAAGGCAAAGGAAGAGCATCTGTTCCATATCATGAAAGCCATCGCCCAACTGGAGGAGGCGGACAGCCTGCTTGCAAACCGTCTGCCTGTCGTTGCCAGAGAAGCGGTCCGCACCCGAACAATCACCCAAAGGAAGAAAGGCGTTGCCGGTTGGTTCGGAGGACAAAAGAGGGTGCAGGTCTTCGAACCGTCGAATGGGCTGCGGGAATTGAATGACAGACTGGTTGCCATGCAGGAGGAACGTAGTCACCGGATAGACGCCTATGCGGACAGCCTGCGTAAGCGGAACAAGGCATTGAACCAGAAATTACATGTGCTTGTCACCCATCTTGACGGACAGGCGCAGGCTGCATTTATAAGCCGGGAGAAAAAAATCACGGAAGCCGGGGAGTTTTCTTTCAAACTGCTTGTCATAGTGATCGTTTCTTCTTCCGCCCTGTTATGTGTTTCATTCCTGATCATCCGGCATGATATCAAGAAAGAAAAGAAAGGCCGGGCACAACTCCAGCGGATAAACCGGGAGAACGAAAACCTGCTGGGAATGCGCAAACAAATCATCCTGACTATCTCGCACGACATACGGGGGCCTTTAGGTAATATCAGCAACTGCGTGGAGCTGGCCGCGGAAACCCGCGAGAAGAGAAAACGGGAAGGGTATCTGGAGAACATCCGCTATTCCTGCCGGCACATATTGAACCTGGTGAACAACCTGATGGATGTCTATAAGATCAACGAGACCAAGGATACCCGTAATGAGGTTCCATTCCGTCTGAACGGCCTGCTTGATAACATATCTGAGGAATACGCCAGAAAAGCGGCCAGCCAAGCCCTGCTGTTTGAGCGACAGCATAAGAACGTCAGCAATGTTACGGTAAAAGGAGATGCCGATAAGCTGGAACAGATACTTGACAACCTGCTGACAAATGCCATCAAGTTTACCCCGTTCGGCATGGTCCGTTTCCATACCGAATATGTGGAAGGCAAATTGCATGTAGAGGTAAGTGATACCGGTATCGGCATGGACAAGGAGACATTGGGACGTGTCTTCCGCCCGTTCGAGCGAGCGGCGCAGGAGATAAACTCGGAAGGGTTCGGTTTGGGACTTTTCATCACAAAAGGCCTTGTAAAGGTGCTGGACGGAAGCATTGACGTGGAGAGCCAGCCTGGTAAAGGTACGACATTCCACCTGACGTTTCCTCTTCCGGCAACAACGGAAGAACCGGAGACGGAAGAGTTCCATGTACAATCCGCCATGGTACTACCCAAGCGTGTGCTGGTAGTGGACGATGACAGCATTCTTTTGAGAATAACGGAAGACATGCTCGGACGCAACGGCGTGGAATGTACGACCTGCCAAAGTGTGAAAGAAGCGGTTCTTGCGCTCGACCGTCTGGAATATGACCTGGTGTTGACTGATATACAGATGCCGGTGACCGATGGTTTTGGCCTGTTGAAATTGCTACGCAACTCGGATATTGGAAATTCCCGTACCATCCCTGTCGCCGTCATGACGGCACGGGGTGACGGCGACTCGGGTGTTTATGTGAAGGCCGGTTTTTGCGCTTACATACATAAGCCGTTCTCCTCAAAAGGGCTGTTGGCCCTTCTATCTTCCGTAATGACGGGCGGAATCTCCGGAACGTCCCCATTTGATTATTCCTCCTTGATGGAGGGCACGGACGACCGTCGACATATGTTCGGGCTTATCGTGAAGGAATCGGAAAAGGACCTGACCGAACTGGAAGGGGCGTTGAAGGGAATTGACCGGGAAGTCATGCGGAGGACCGTACACCGGATGGCTCCGGTCTGGGAATTGTTGGGAGCCGGCAATGTGTTGTCGGACTACCGGAAAATCCTGCATGACATGGCTGCAAATGACGAGGCGGTCAGAGGGCATACTTTGAGGGTTATGGAACAGATACGGATACTGATAAGCGAAGTGAATACTGAATTGGGAAAAAAGGATGATGAGAATGAAAAAAACTTTATTGGTCGTGGAGGATAACCTGGTCCTCTGTGATATTCTAGAGAAGTGGTTGCTGAAAGCCGGTTATGGAGTATTGACGGCCACGGACGAGTTTTCGGCACGCCGGAAAATCAAGGGGAATGATGTGGCACTGGTATTGACGGACGTTCGCCTTCCCCAAGGGGATGGCATCAGCCTGCTGGAATGGAGTGTGTCTCAAGGGTCGCATATCCCTTTTGTGGTGATGACCGAATATGCCTCCATAGCCGATGCGGTGCGTGCTGTCAAATTGGGGGCGAAGGACTATTTGCCCAAGCCCGTTTATGAGGAACAACTATTGGAACTGTTGCGTGGACTGCTTGGTCTGCCCGTTGCCGTTCCCAAAAGGAAAACATTGATGAAAAGGGGGAGCATGGCGGCTCGGGAAACAGAACGGATAGCCTGCCGTGTGGCTCCTTTGGATTGCTCCGTCATGATTCTTGGCCCGAATGGCAGTGGAAAAGAATCCATTGCACGATTGATCCAGCAGCATAGCAGACGCCGGGACAAGCCTTTTGTGGCGGTAAATTGCGGCTGTATCCAGGAAGAACTTGCCGCATCGGAGTTTTTCGGGCATGTGAAGGGGGCGTTTACCGATGCGAAGAAGGAAACCGCCGGTTATTTTGAGGCTGCCCGGGGCGGTACGCTCTTCCTTGACGAGATCGGAAACATGCCTTTGGGAATGCAGACACTGCTGCTTAGGGTGTTGCAAGAGAGGGTGTATTATCCTGTGGGCAGCCGTAAGGAACTTGACGCTGATGTACGGATATTGTCAGCTACTAACGAGAACATGGAGCGTGCTATGCGGGAGGGGCGTTTCCGGGAGGATCTGTACTACCGCCTCGCCGAGTTTGAGGTACGTCAGCCCGCCCTCTCCGAATGCCCGGAGGATATATTGCCGTTGGCAGATTTCTTCCGTGAGCAATATTCGGAAGAAATGCATGTGGAAACCTCCGGTTTTACCGAACAGGCCAGAATCTCCATGCTTTTCCATTCATGGCCGGGCAATGTGCGTGAGCTCGCTAACCGGGTGAGGCGTGCCGTATTGTTGGCTGCATCTCCGTCATTGACCCACAAGGATCTGGAACTTAACGCGGTTGTCTGTAAGGCAAGCCGAAAATATGAGAAAGGCTTGCAGGACGAAGCCGGTGAGAAAGAGTTGATCAGGAAGACACTGGAAGAATGTGGCGGTAAGATCAGCCGTACGGCGGAAACGTTGGGAATGAGCCGTCCGACCTTGTATAAGAAGATGGAAAGACATGGACTGAAATAAAATAAAATCTCATCCGCATCTTCCATATATAAGCCGGCAGATGCCGTTGGAGAAATTCCTGCTGTCAAGACATTTCCAGCGAACAGACCGGAATTCCCCCGTCAGGGGGATTCCACTGCCATAAGAAAGAGGCAGCAGATAAAGTACTATCTCTTCCACCAGATTATACCGGAAAAGCCCGTCGGTATATTCCGCACTTCCGATGTCCCGTACTTCTGCCAGGTAAGTACAATCCTTGTCGTGCTTTTCCTTTGCATCCAGCAAATCCATCACACCGTAGTGGGGATAAATGCGGAATGTTGCGTTTTGCGACCAGTGCGGAAAACCGTATCGTCTGTTCTCTCTCACCCACCGCATAAGTACTTCGTCCTCATGCGGAAGGAACCCATCCAGGGTAAGTGCCATGATAACTTGAATTTTTGCCATACCTCTTGTTATAAAAAAGCATGAAACCCATGCTCATTTCGAACAGAGGCTCTGACAAAGCCCAACACAGAAACTCGCATGGGCTCATGCTATATGGTATAGCATAAGCCTCACGCAATAGCCTCTGTGTTTTTGAATTTGTCAGATTCCTGTTCGAGACGTCTTGCGACTTATCTATAATAATGGCAGTTCCCAATTACCGAAAACAGCCTTATTTTTCTATTTTGAGTTTCAAATATACGATATTTTTTCCAATACTTCAATCAAGTAAGGCATAATTTCCTCACATAATTTCTTCAATTATCCCCTCTGCCGGTCACGATCCGTCGGTTTTCTTTCCTTTTTCATCTTCCAGGCCTAGCCGTTTACAGAGTTCAGGGTCATTTTTGATGCGCCGCATCTCCTCGTTGACGATAGCTTGCGCATCTGCCTTGATCTGGTCGTAATTTCGTTGTATCTGCTGCATCATGATATCGTTGCCATTCCTGTCCTTGAACCCGTTTATAATTGGGATTCTCTTATAAGCCTTTTCCTCTGCGCTAACCTTGGCATGATCCACGACGATTTCGGCATGGAATATCTTCTGCTCTATCTTCTCGTTGACGTTGTCCGCCACAGCCCCGACAAACATGCCTTGTGAGAGGTTGGCGATCTTGGATGCCGGAATGAGCGAGTCAAGCTGCGTGTTGATGGAAGTGGAAATATCCTGCCGGTTGATGGATATCGATTGCCTCTGTTGGAGTATTTTACCGAAACGTTCGGAAAGTGTCTTTGCCGTTTCTCCGACTACCTGTCCGCTGAATATGTTCCCTACCGTGTTCTGCACTACTTTTGATTCTTTCTCACCGTAATCACGGTTAAGCTGGGAAAAGTCCTGAAAACCGAGGCAGACTGCTACCTTGTTGCTGCGGGCGGTGGCAATCAGATTGTCGAGTCCACGGAAATAGATGGTGGGGAGTTCATCTATAATGACCGCACTTTTGAGTTTCCCTTTTTTATTGATAAGTTTTACAATGCGTGAATTGTACAGTCCGAGTGCTGCCGAATAGATATTTTGCCGATCGGGATTATTGCCCACGCACAGGATTTTGGGTTCTTCCGGGTTGTTGATGTCCAAAGAGAAATCATTTCCTGTCATCACCCAATAAAGTTGTGGTGAAATCATGCGGGTAAGGGGAATTTTAGCCGAAGCAATCTGGCCTTGGAGCTGATCTTGGGCTCCTGATTTCCAGGCATCCATAAAGGGAGAAAGGTAATTTTCCAGCTCCGGATAAGAGGTCAGGATGGTAAACAAATCCGAATAAGGCTTATTCAACAGTTCCACTGCATGGGGAAAGGTGCAATAGATACCGTTCTTGTATATTTTGAGATACCACACAATGGCTGCCAGCAGGATGATTGGTGATTCCACAAAGAAATCCCCTTGCTTCTCAATCCAAGTCTTGTTCAAGTTCAATAAGATGGTATAGCTTGCCTCATACGCATCGGAAATATCCGTCATGAACTCCGGGGTAATGGGATTGCAGCGGTGCGAACGGCGCGGGTCGTCGAAATTGATGACATAAAACCTGGGTTTAACCTTGTACTTGTCCATGTTGTTCAACAGCGTGTTATAGGCGATGGTGGAGAGGTCGTCGAATTTGTAATCATACAGATAACAACTATACCCCTTGGAAATCATCTGGCGAATGTAATTGTTTACTATTGCATAGGATTTGCCGGATCCCGGTGTTCCCAATACGATGGTGGCACGGAACGGGTTCACCACATTGATCCATCCGTCATTGAGTTTTCCGCGATATTGGAATTTTGTTGGCAGATTGACGGAATATTCATTCTCCATCAACCGGTTTTCCTGTCCAAAGGATTCGTTCTCATTGTTGAACACATCGGTCATCAGGGTGTGCTTATAGAGCCGGCTTATCCATAAGCCTGCCATCAGCAATCCAAGGTAACCGGTCGTAAGTGTACTTACATACAATATGGTGCTTACCGTATGGGGCATCGGAAGATTCAACAGCCACCAGTTCAAGAAAAAAAGTGTGCTTCCCGCCACCATGACCATATATATTTTATGCCAGGTGATTTTTTCTCCTTTGACTCCATGCGTACCCAGGCAGGAGATGGCAAGCAGAAGTACAGTCAACAGCTTGGTCCAAAGGATACAGTTGAAAATACCGGTCGTGTTGTTGAAGTTTACCAGAATCCGGTCTATCACCTCAAGGTTCAGATGCCATGCGGCCATACTCGGATAGCAGTACACATAGACATGTACCACCAAAAGAAAAATACTCACGGCCCTGCCGAATTCCATTATCTTGGCGAGAGCCCTCAAATCGTCTTCCTGTTGCATAAGGATTGCGGATAAATGGATTGATACTTATTTTGTCTAAATACCACGTGGCTTGCGCCCGTTTTTTTTCATACGGCGTGCGAAGGCTTCCTCCTCGTAATCACGCGGATTGGTTTCCATGGAGAGGATACCCGCCGCCAGTTCGAGCATACTTTCCTGTCCGTCCTTGTAACGGTGATTCCGCCAAAGCTCCGTAGCTGTATGTCCGTCCCACTCATTTACTGATATGCCTTCCAGCCATTTAAAATAATCGTTGAACACATTTGCGGAAAACTCCTTGCCCATGCGTGATCCATTGAACACCTCCCGGTGGGCATGGTCAATGAAGGTGACACCGTAGATACGTCCCCATTCATTCTCACGGAACACCACGTCAATACGTTTTTGCCTGAGCAGTTCCACAAACCGTTTCCGTGAATCCGCTTGCTGTATGGCACGGACAATATCAGCCTGTATGGATGGAGCCCATTTTCCCTCCTTGAGGTCTTTCATGTCCATCATCATCCGCTTCTCTAACTGCTCGTTACCGAACCGCTTCCCGAAACGGGAACTTTTGAACGGAGGGCTGACCACCTTGCCAGTATCATCTGTGGCCGAATAGACAATGCCGGTATAGGGTATGCCGTTGTATTCACCCCTGACCTGTTTCGCCTCGATATTGAACGTGAATAGCAGTGCGCTGTATTCGCCGAACGTCTGGAAACGGTAGCTTTCCAGTACAGCTTTGAGGGCATTGCCTACTTGATGGTGGACATTTCCCAAGGAAACGTCCACTTTTTTTAGTTCTGCCTTCGGGTTCTGTCTTTCCGTATCCGCCCCGTTTCGCAGGCAGAAGTCTGCCTCCAGTTCCCGACAGGTGGTCATGGAGCGACGGTGCTCGTAGGCATCGCTGATTTTTTTCCCCAGTTCATCCACACAGACACTGACAATATGGATATGGGTATTGTTGGTGTCAGCATGTTTGTAGGCGATGTACGGCTGGTTCCCATACCCCATCTTCCGCATATACCTGTCTGCCAGTTCCGTCAGTTGCCCGTCGGTAAGCCTGTCTTCCGGTGCCGGGGAGAGCGAGATGTGCAGGACGGGCTTCTTCGTGTTGCGGTTCGCCAGCAGGTAATTCTCGAAAGAGAGTAATGCTAAGCGTATGTCTTCACTGGGTAGTCCCAGCCGGTCGGAAATAATGCGGTTGCCCGAAAGGATTTCGGCAGTACCAGTCGCTACCTTACCGTGGTTATAGGCAAGGGCACCGTAAAGGCTTATGCCGTGATTTATTTTTGCAACCATTTCCGTTCGTATTCCTGAGTTAGTACCATGACCTTTTTACAGACAAGTATCAGCTCGAGGCTCAATCTTTCCAGTTTATAAAGTAAGGCCTTTGCCCGTTTCTCACCAAAGTTGCTCTTTAGTGCACGTACCACCTGGTTGTAGTTGTTGCCGATAGCCTGGAACTGTTTGTAAAACTCTGTCAGACGGATGTAATAGTCCATCGTTGCCTTGTCAATTTTCACGACTTTAATCTGTCCCGAGAAGATGGATTTCTTGATGAACAGCGTGAGGTCCCTGGCTCCCGAATCTGCCAGTAACTTCTCGAACTTTGTGTTCTCCTCGGCGTTCAGGCGGAAACTGTACTTGTGATTCGCCGGATCACTCTTGGGCTTTCTACCCGTCCTTGTCCCTGTTGTTTTCTCCATACACATGAGATTTTTTTGTTTGTACTTTTTTCTCTTCCAGAATCTGCGACTTTGGAGCGGATTTCCCCGCCCCGAGGGCGGGCAAGTTGGTCCTTGTCGGACAAAAGACTTTTTGTCGGACAAGGACACAACTTGCTCTGTTCGTTTGAACAGAGAATCCTCCTATGGTCGGATTGCTGCACGACGTTCACGGCGTGCTGTGGTCCAATGAAGTCAGTTCCTTTCCATTGTCTGATTCCGATTTTGCAAAATTAGATAGTGATAACCGATTGGTAAACAGCGTTTGATATGACATATGATGACATCTGACGACATCTGATGTCAGGTAGGGGAAATATTGGTGGAGGTTTCAAAAATAGCCGCTACTTTTGGTACAGTGCATGAGGGCATACATTGGAACATTGTCCTGTAAGGTGTATTGCTTGCCTGCCACAGGTGGTACATGGCACGGATGCAATATTATCCCTGTATGTACATTGCATGAATGCAATACAATACGGGTTACATTGGACTCCGTATTACATGAATGCAATGCACCTTCTGTGCCAATGCTCTCCGGTAACCGACAATGCATTGGTACAATAGGGTACGCAATGTATTCATACAAGCGGGCAGGTAGTGCATCATTGCCATATACCGACGGATGTATTGTCATGTAATGAAACAGAAAAACATATCCGGACAAAGATGAAACAAATTATACACTCTAAATTCAAGCCTATGAAGAAGGAACCTTTATTTGTCGCTTTGAGCAACCAGAAGGGCGGTGTGGGAAAATCCACGTTCACCGTGTTGCTCGCCAGTTACTTCCATTACCTGAAGGGATATAACGTGCTTGTGGTGGATTGCGATTATCCGCAGCACAGTATCAGCACCATGCGGGACTGGGAAGTGGGGACCATTGAAAAGAACGTGCATCTGCAAAACCAGCTGGTGGAACAGTTTGGAACAAGCGGAAGGAAAGCCTACAGCATCCTGAACTCCACTCCGGAGGAAGCCCGAGAAACAGCCGGCCATTTCCTTGAGAAATCGGGACTGGACTATGACCTTGTCCTTTTTGACCTCCCCGGAACTGTGAATGTACCCGGTGTCTTCCGGTCCGTAATTAATATGGACTATGTATTCACTCCCGTCACACAGGAAAGAATGGTAATGCGGAGCAGCATGGCTTTCGTCCTTGCCATCCGGGAATACATGCACCGTCATAAGGATGTGCCCTTGCGTGGCATCCATATGTTCTGGAACCGGATGGACAAACGCGTGTCCAAAGACCTGTATAACAGCTATACTGAAATTTTCCACTCGCTGAAATTGTCGGCGATGGAAACCGTCATTCCCTGTGCGGAGCGCTACAATAAAGACTTCGGGATGAAGGGATTTTTCTTTCGCAGCACCTTGTTCCCTCCAACCCCTTCCGCATTGAAAGGCAGCAATCTGGACTTGCTGGTAACGGAGATAGAAACCATACTGAAACTTCAATAAAAACAACCATGGCTACCAAAAGAAGAACGGATTACCAGGTGGATGAGGAGGCATTGAAACGTATGATGGCGGGGGATGTAACAGCATTGGACAAAATAGCTTCTCCCGCTGAGGCTCCGGAAACAAAAAGCCTACCTGCCTCTTCCCAAGAGAAGCAGGAGAAGAAGAACTCCGCCGGTTCTTCCAAACAGCAGATAGGAAAATCCACGGATGAGGCGTCCGACCCGGATGAATACCGGCGACGGTTTCTGAAAGAGAGACTGTCCGGTTCAAGAAGGCAGACCTATATTCACGATACTTTGTACAGGATTGTTGCCAAAGTGTTGCCTGTCATTGCGCCGGATATGTCAGTTCCCATGTTTTTAGGCAGTGTCCTGTCGGATCACCTGGAAAGATATCAGGATGTTATCAATGAAATATATAATCAGGAAGTAAATCAAAAGCCTTTGGAATGGAAGAAATAGTTTATTTGTCAGTAAGGATCGGCTGTGCCGGCTACTTGTTATACAAGTTGTGGAATCAGAAAAAACGGATCCGTAAAATTTGCGGGTTGCTCTATACCTTCTGGAAAAAAGAGAAGGGGGAAGAGGGAACATCGTGCGGTACAGGACCAGGCGATGTGATGGGGGCTACCCGATTTGTCTATCTGGACGAAAACGCGGGTACGTTTGCTGCCCCCTACATGAGTCAACCGTTGGAAACCGGGAACGATTATCTCGGAGAGGAAGAGGCGGTGCTGGAGAATGAGGTGGAGTGCGAGCTCCCCCTGGAAGAGATGAGACTGTTGAAAGAGGAACAGGAAAGACTGGACGAACAGACTCCCGGCACGGAAGGTATCGCTCCGGTAATCACGTCTGATGACCTGCTCAATGCCGGCGATGTGCTGCTAAATCTGGATGGCGCCCAAATGAACGAGGAGAAAAAACGTCGGGCTGCCGTCACCTTGCATGCCATCCGGGAAACGGACATGTTTGAACTGATTTCATCCCAGGTGGAGAATAAAAGCCTGATTGAGGAGCTGATAGACCAATATATCGGCAATGACGGAAATGTATTGCCGATGAAAAGAAAGAAAAATGAAGGACAGCCGGAATATGCCTGGAGACAGTTTCTCTGAACCCGGCGGCAGTTAGTCCGATACGAAAGGAAGAGGCTTTGGAAGCACCTGCCTTGTACCGCTATCATGGTTGCCTGGTCCAAGTATTAAAAAGAATATTTTTGATAAATTCCCAATCCATACAACTTATGCGCTTTTGTAAAATTACAAAAAACATCAATATGATACACCTTGAAATTATTCTAAATTGAATTTTAATGTAAAACACTTGCTCCATTCGTACGTAAAGAGTCAGTAATCCGTCTTTAATTGACGGATTACACGATTCTGAATTACCTGATAATAGATTGCTTCCTCCTTGTTCTCGTTTGTTGAGGGTCGAAACTTTACCTTGATACTAGCCATAGGCTCACGATTTTGATTTCTTGTTTTAGTTACCCTTTGGACGCTCCTGCTTTTCCTTAATGGACTTGGCTTTGCTCTCTTGTACCTTTTCCGTTTGATCTTTAAGACGTGCCTGCTCGACAAGAGCGGCTTGTTTGCAGACAGCCTCTTCGTAAGTCTCCACATCTTCACGCATCTGCTCAATCTTTTGACTATCTCAGTTGAGTTCAAATAAGTCTATGGGGTGAAATTGTATTTTTTATCAACGGGCGGAATACGATTAACAGACACAATATGACAATTATAGTCTGTCACATTTCAGTCAGAGCAAGCTTCCGGCGGTTTTAATCTGCGATTTTCTCACCGATATATCCTATGTAAAAGACCTGTTCAGATTCATTTGGACAAAAATGTATTCGTCCCGCACCGGGTGTAAAGCGTGAATGCCAGGAGCAGAGTCTGGTTTCTCCATCCGAAAATAAGATTTTCAATTGTGGCAACCTGCTGCGTGTCTCTGATTCCGGCGTCGTTTTGTATCTGAACTTTTCCGGCGAGACAGGTGAGGTGGAGTTAGCCGCCACTCTTTCCAAATCTGATAATCTCCAATAAATTTGTTGTACACCAGCCGAATCTTTGATTTTATCGAGCTGATCCAATGCCTGTTCTGCAAATCTAAGATGCGGAAACAATTTGGCAGATCGTTTCGCCAATACCTTCCCGTTGGTTGGTATATTAATCTTCTTTAGGAGAAAATCCCTATGCGTTTCGACTCCATCCGGAGAAACCACATGCTTGCATCCGGATGTAAGCGGCAGTTCATTTCCATCCTCATCCAGCAGGTTTATATCCAAGTTGTAACATCCATTATCCCAAGCGTCTTTTTGCCTGAATCCTAAAGCAAGCGTATTTTCCATTGCTTCCGAGGCCCATCCCAAACCTTTACATGGTATCCCATTATAAGAGAAACCCAATACGTTGTGCTTGTTTTCAAGGCTGTCGACAGGTTCTAAAGTGCACAATTTGGCAATCAATACGGATTTTAAATCCTTGTCAATCACTGTTTCATTATTCAAGATCCTGTTCCATGTCTGTCCGGGAAGCATTCTTTTTCCCATTGCTTCATTTGTCATACGCACGTTTGAAACGCCTAATTCCGACATTTTAGACAAGCACCTGCCCAATAACGAAAAAGCGTCTTGGGCGTCCTTGTTGTTTGAGAATGCTCTAACACTCAGTTCATTAAGATATGCTTCCATATTTTCAGTCAATTAGCCGGGTCAGTACATCATCCCAACTGTCAAAGAAATTTTTAGGACGCTCGTTCAATTTCCCCTCATCCGTGATTTGAATTTCATCAATATAGGTAACCTCCATATCATCGCCTGCTCCAAAGTCTCTTTGGACAAAGATTACATTCAAATCCTCCTGTGAAATGACTTTTTCTTTCCTTGCCAGTCTTAAACTGTTCAATATATGGTCACTGTGTGATTCTATTATGATCTGCACCCCCTTGCCGGCAGCCAGTGCTATCAGTTTGCCCAGTTCCACTTGTGCGGCCGGATGCAGGTGTGCTTCCGGATTTTCAAAAACAAGCAGGTCGTCCGCCTTTGCCCTGAGCAGGGCTACAATGACAGGCAAGCAATAGGTGAAGCCAAAACCGACTTGTAAAGCCGAGTACTTCTTGCCTTTGGTTCCCGCCATGCCATATTCAAGCCTGATTTTATCTTTGTCTATTTCAGTCGTATTTGCTTTCAACGAAGGTACTTGCATGATTTGGGCCATCCAAGCATTCACATTTTCCGTCAGTTGTATCTGCTCTTCTTTCAGGTTGGGATGTCGCATTTCTTTTATGCCGATCTCCTCATTAACCGACAAGGCGTTGTTCAGGTAAGCCGGAGTAAGTTCCCCCTGTATGCCTAATGAGGTATTGTATGCCCTGGCCTCCGATTTGTTATATTGGGCTTTGGGACCCCACCGCTCCGCTTCCAGAAATATGAATCTGTCATCAAATAAAGAAAGCCCGTGAATATCGCTGCCGGTATATGTATAGCTGACTTCCTCGCTTCCGGCTTCACTGGTGTCCAGTACCCATTGATATTCATTCCTGTTGTCTTCTTTGATGGATATGCATACACTTTTTTCTTCGGCGAATGTGTAGCATATATCTCCGGCAGATTCTAGGTTGACAAAGTCATGCTTCAAACGTAATTTTTTCTTCGGGTTGGATAAATACCCCAATTCATAGTTCTGTTTGAGGAACAACAATGACTGTATAAGGGTGGATTTCCCCATGCCATTGACACCTGTTATCAAAGTCAGAGGTTTTATGTTGAAAAATTCCTCTTCAAAAACCTTAAAGTTCTTAAGTCTTATTTCCTTTATCATATACTAAACTAAGTAAATTTCCTGATAAATTTATCCATTGTATCAAATCGTTTGCGGACGGCTTCTTTTGAAGTCTTCCGCAGTTCCTTTCCGCATAAAAATCCTTTTTCCTCAAAAAGCCGTTTGTATTCCTCTTCAAACCGGTCAGACTGCCGAAGCAAACTCTGATATTCATTATCATTCAACCGGGATATTGTATAAGAAAAGGCGTCAAATAAATTCTTGTTTATCCGTTTCCGTGTGGCTTTGATATTGATAAATGTAATGTCTCCCAGTACGTCGTAGCAGCGTTGCATTACAGTTTTAAACCGGGCTGTCTCCCTCTCAAAATCATTTTCAGACAATGCAGAAAGAGCATCCATCCCTTTATCCAGAAAATCGTCCATGGTTTCTGTGGTATCAAAGAATGGCCGAAGAAGCCTGAAGGCGAAATATCTGCATACAAGTTCCCTGTCGGACATCCCTTTTGGGCTCATCATTTTATGGGTGGCTTGCAGAAATTCGTGAGATTCCGCCAATTCGGCAATGCACTTTGACACGGAACCTTGAAAGAAAGCATTTCTTAGCTCCTCCCTGTTGCGTTGTTTCCCTATCTTGTTTATTCTCTTGAAAATATTGAACTTTACAGCATCAGGAGTGCCGGGGTTGATAACATAAGCTACTATGTTTGTAGATTCAATCCGGCTTCGTAAGTAAAAGGGGATGGAGGAAAAAGACATTCCCTCGCATTCTTTGCTGAAATATTCCAATCCCTCTAACACGAATTCATTTTGGAGGAACTTATGGAGTGAACTGATTCGCTGTACCCCGTCGATTACTGTCCATGGAGTTTTGCTTCCATCCAGGTATATTAACTGGATGGGTAAATTTGCCATAATGGATTCTATAAACGAACTTCTTTCTTTGTCATTCCAGGCATTTGACATTCTTTGCAGTTCCTCCGTTCCAGGTATACATAGTTTACCCGTTTCAACCATTTTTTCCAGTTGACTGACGGATATGTATTGTAACCTGATGTCTACGTCATCAGGGCTGAACAATTGCGGGAAAACATACTCCATTCTCATTATAATCCTAATTATCAATTAGCCTATATATACCTTTCCGGACAAAAATACAACAAAAAATCATGATTGCCACCTTGTCTTAGTAATATTCTGATTTTATTTGCAAAGGTAAAAACATTAGTCTTCTTAATTTTCATGAAAAAGTGAGCAATCACGCAGATAAATATTGTATCATGCAAAATGTAGTATGAATTAGGCAAATACGTTATTGCTATGACATCTGGTGACATCTGGTGACATCTGATGACACATCTGAATCATAGCGCATTATCCCCTTTTATCTTCGCCATCGAATTCAAATTTATGTCTTACCCAAACGATTCGACAATGAAGAGAAGAATCCTTTATTCCATGGTGTGCGCGGTGATTGCCGCCCACGCTTTCGCGCAGGGTCAGGGCCTTGCCGGTATCAACGAGGCGACCAGCCTCATGACCTCGTATTTCGATCCCGCCACGAAACTGTGCTATGCCATCGGTGCGGTGCTTGGCCTGGTGGGCGGCATCAAGACCTACGGCAAGTTTTCCAGCGGTGATCCCGACACCTCGAAGACCGCCGCCAGCTGGTTCTTCGCCTGTATCTTTCTGATTGTAGCCGCCACCATCCTGCGTTCCTTCTTCCTCTAAGCGATATGGAGTATCCTGTAAACAAGGGGGCGGGCAATCCCGTCGAGTTCAAGGGGCTCAAGTCACAATACCTGTTCGTCTTCGCGGGCGGTCTGGTGACGGTGCTCCTGGCGGTGGTCATCCTTTACCTGGCAGGCGTGGACCAATGGATATGCATCCCTTTCGGGACCGTATCCGGCGGTCTGCTGGCATGGGCGGTGTTCCGGCTGAACGCCCGCTACGGCGAACACGGTCTTATGAAGCTGCTGGCGGAGAAACGCCATCCGCGCTACCTGATCCACCGCAAGAGAGTTTTCAGATTATTTGCAAAAAGAAAAAAACGACAATCATGAGAAATGTATTGAAAGCGGAAACGCTGGAACGCAAGTTCCCCCTGCTCTCGGTGGAGAACGGCTGCATCGTGAGCAAGGACGCCGACCTGACCGTGGCCTTCGAGGTGGAGCTTCCCGAGCTGTACACGGTGACGGCGGAAGAGTATGAGGCCATGCACTCTACCTGGATAAAAGCCGCCAGGGTACTGCCCGAACACAGCATCGTCTGCAAGCAGGACTGGTTCACGAGGGAGAGCTACCGTCCCCAAAACAGCGGGGAGGAACAGAGCTTCCTCTCGCGCAGCTATGAGCGGCACTTCAACGAAAGACCGTACCTGAACCACCACTGTTACCTGTTCTTGACAAAGACCACCCGTGAGCGCAATCGCCGGCAAAGCGACTTCAACACCCTCTGCCGGGGATTCCTGCTGCCCAGGGAGATTACCGACAAGGATATGGTGGCCCGCTTTCTGGAGGCGGTGGAACAGTTCGAGCATATCGTGAATGATTCCGGGCATATCCGGCTGCGCCGCCTGGAAACGGAGGAGATTACCGGCACGAAGGAACGTCCCGGACTGGTGGAGAAATACCTCTCCCTCTCGATGGAGGACGGGACTGCCGTGCTGCAGGATATCTGCCTCAAGCCCGGACGGATGCGTATCGGTGACAAGCGGCTCTGCCTGCACACCCTTTCGGATACGGAAGACCTGCCGGGCAAGCTCTCCACCGACATGCGCTACGAGCGTATGTCCACCGACAGGAGCGACTGCCGCCTTTCCTTCGCCGCACCCGTGGGGCTGCTGCTCTCCTGCAACCACATCTACTCGCAGTACGTGTTCATCGACAACGCGCAGGAAATCCTGCAGATGATGGAGAAGAACTCGCGCAACATGCTCTCTCTGTCACGGTACAGCCGGAGCAATGCCGTGAACCAGGAATGGACGGAGATGTATCTGGACGAGGCGCATACCAAGGGAGTGCTTCCCGTCAGATGTCACTGCAATGTCATCTCCTGGGCAGAGGATGCAGAAGAATTCCGCCGCGTCAGGAACGACACGGGCAGCCAGCTCGCCATGATGGAATGCACTCCCCGGTACAACACCATCGACACCCCGGTGCTTTACTGGGCGGGCATTCCTGGTAATGCGGGCGACTTTCCTGCCGAAGAATCATTCTACACGTTCCTGGAGCAGGCGGTCTGTCTCTTTGCCGGAGAGACCAATTACAGAAGTTCGCCCAGTCCGTTCGGCATCCGCATGGCGGACCGGCAGACCGGCATTCCGGTGCATGTGGACATTTCCGACCTTCCGATGAAGCGCGGCATCATCACCAACCGCAACAAATTTATCCTGGGACCAAGCGGCAGCGGCAAGTCCTTTTTCACCAACCATCTGGTGCGCAACTACTACGAGCAGGGAGCGCATATCCTGCTGGTGGACACGGGTAACAGCTATCAGGGATTGTGCCGGATGATCCACGAGCGTACGCATGGCGGGGATGGCATCTACATCACGTATGAGGAGGACAAACCGATCGCCTTCAACCCGTTCTATACCGATTCCGGTGAGTTTGACATAGAGAAGCGGGAAAGTATCAAGACACTGATACTGACCTTGTGGAAACGGGAGGACGAATCCCCGAAACGGTCGGAGGAGGTGGCGCTTTCCGGAGCGGTGAACGCCTATATCCGTAAAATTACCGGGAACCGGGAGACAAAACCGGACTTCAACGGCTTCTACGAGTTCGTGGACGGTGACTACCGCCGGATGATAGCGGAAAAGAGGGTACGCGAGAAGGATTTTGACATTGACGGTTTCCTGAACGTGCTGGAACCTTTTTACAAAGGCGGCGACTACGACTTTCTGCTGAACTCCGACAAGGAACTGGACCTGACAAGCAAACGGTTCATCGTGTTCGAACTGGACAACATCAGCGGCAACAAGGTACTGCTGCCTGTGGTGACATTGATCATAATGGAAACCTTCATCGCCAAGATGCGTCGTCTGAAAGGAATCCGTAAGATGGTATTACTTGAAGAAGCATGGCTGTGACATGTAAGTCTTGTATATGATTGTTCAACTTTCATTCCACGAGTTGGAAATAGAACGATTGAACCTGTTGTTCCGTCAACAGTAGCCTATGGGAACGTGCGGTATTAAGCAATGACCCCGTACGGTAACAGAACCAACAATGAAGCCCTTCCGAAAGGAGAAGTCTGAACCGTGAGGGAATGACAACTGCTGTTAGTATCGAATGGCAGGGGAGCTAGGCTGAATGGTATGAATAACGTAATGTGAACCGTTGATAAACGTCGTAACTTCGAATGAGCTGCTAATGATACTAGGCTCTAACCCAAAAGGGATGCAGTCGGATAACC
>OJKP01000771.1_pt1 | contig 21478 bp, 17 predicted proteins | sample 1596521 | NCBI WGS metagenome assembly OJKP01 (sample SAMEA4350130, study PRJEB24818) | metagenome | biome: human; feature: gut; material: faeces | place: Denmark | collected 2013-09
TTTTTTATCCTCTCGTTGAATTTTACGGGAATTTTACGTAATATTACATTATGTAATTTTACATAATGTTGTTTTACATTATGACAGCATTATGTCGGAAACGACCAACTGAAGCAGATCAATGACTTGATTTTAAGAGACTGGCTTCGCAAATACATTTAGTTTATGAATCTTACGGTGATATTAGTTTTGATCTCGGCGGTGGCGGTGGCTGCCGTGGTGGCGCTGCTTGTCGTCATTCAGAGGAATGCGGCGGAAAGGCAAAGGATTGCCAAGGAATATGAGGACGCGGAGGACGATCTCCGGAGGCGGCTGATGGAACTGACCGGAGAGAAGGCGGCGCTGGAAAGCACACTCAAGGCCAGGGATGAATATGAAAGCCGGCTCAGGGAGGAGCAGGAGAAAGCGCTTGAAACACAAAGGCAAGCTCAGGAGAAAGCTATGGCCGCCCAAAGGGAAATCCAGGAAAAGGCGATGGCGGAGCAGAAGGAGGCGCAGGAAAGGGCTTTGAATATGCAGAAGGAGCAGCATGCAAAAGAACTTGAGAATATGAAGGATGCGTTCAAGGCCCTGTCGGCGGACAACAGTTCCGAGTTCAAGAGGCAGAGCGCGGAGTCGATCTCCGATCTTCTGAAACCGATACAGGAGAAGTTCGCCGAGTTCGGCAAGGCCGTGCAGGAGTCCAGAAAGGAGGCCGTGGAGCAAAGCGCGCAGCTGAAAGAGCATATTCACAATGTGATGGAGCGGTCGCAGGCGGTGGGAGACGAGGCCAGGAACCTGGCGAACGCGCTGACGGGATATTCAAAGGTGCAGGGGGACTTCGGCGAAATGCTGTTGACCGACGTGCTGAAGAACGCCGGGCTGGTGGAAGGCGTGCACTTCTTCACCCAGAGCGTGATGACGGACGAGGCTGGGCATGAGATCAAGAGCGAGGGCGGCAGGACGATGATCCCGGACGTGATGGTGCTTTACCCGGACGACACGACCGTCATCATCGATTCAAAGGTCAGTCTGAACTCTTACAAGGAATATATCAACGCGGAGAAGGTGGAGGATCGAGTAAGGCTCGCCAAGGCCCATGTCGAGAGCGTCCGCAAGCATGTGGACGAGCTTAAGACCAAGGACTACGCCTCGTATATTCCGGAAGGGAGGCGGAAAGTGAACTACAATCTGATGTTCATCCCGGTCGAGGGGGCGTTCAGGCTTATGCTGGAGGAGGATCCGATGCTCTGGCAGGTGGCCAAGGACAACAATGTGTTGATCGTGAGCCAGATGACTCTCGTGATAGTTCTGAATATGATCCAGATGGCATGGAAGCAGGCGAACCAGGAGAAGAACATCGCCGAGGTTTACAAGACAGCCGAGGAACTGATGAGCCAGCTCAGCGGCTGGATGGAGAGCTATGTGGCGATCGGAACCATGCTCGGCAAGGCCCAGACTGCCTACGAGACCTCGACCAAGAAACTGACCGAGTCCAACCAGAGTGTCGTCAAGAAGATCCAAAAGCTGGAGAGACTCGGCCTCTCCCCCAAGAAGTCCCAGGCCAAAATAAAACCCGGAGCCCGTAAAACCGGCCCCGAATCCATAATCCCACCCGAACTATCACCAACTTCCGTCCAAGACACCGAATAAGCCTCTCATTTGCGAAGTCTCGTGAGCAAGACCCGGTCTTCTGCGCACCAAAGCGCCTTACAGCCCAGTCTCGTGAGCAAAACCCGGTCTTCCGCGCACCAAAGCGCCTTACAGCCCAGTCTCGTGAGCAAGACCCGGCTTTCCGCGCACCAAAGCGCCTTACAGCCCAGTCTCGTGAGCAAGACCCATATATTTGCTCACGGAGATCTATCCTGTAAAGGCTAATTATTATATAACTAATGATCTTCCTTCCCCACAGCGCTACAGCCTCACATCAATCAGATTCGGGTAATGGTCTGTGATCCCGACAGTATAGCTCTCCATTATGCAGTCGAACACCTTGACTTCGGTCTTGCCGCTCGGATCGTAGATCAGACAGTGATCAATCGCTCCTGAGGTACGGTCTTGCCCGCGTCTGCGGCTGTCAACGGAATATCCGTCCGAGGGTCCGCAGATATGATGACCATTGTGCGTGTCGCCGTATAATGTGGCGGCTTTGTAGCAAGGCACATAACCGCCCTGGATAAACTGCTGGATGGGGACAGTGTCCTCCTCGCAGTTCATGTCACCGACCACGAACACCGGAATGTCACCGAACTTCGCTCTGATGATTTCGGTCTCCGCCATCACGAGACGCACCTGAGACGCTCTCGCCATCGTGCTGCCAGGTTTGGCCTTGTCACTTTTCCACCAGAGATGTGTGCCTATCAATGCAAAAGTCTTTCCATCAGCTTTCCTTTTCATCACGGCGGAAGTGAATGATTTAGAGCCGTGGTTGCACCACTGCTTGGGAGTGTAGAGATTGTAGTTCACGTACAATAGCTCAAGGGTCTCGCTGTTGTAGAAGATCGGCGTGTTGTTCCAATCCCCTTTCGATTCCCAAGCAATGACATAGCCATTATTCCGCACAAGATGATAGAATTCTTTGTGCATGTGGTCAGAATACTCCTGAAAAGCGAAAACATCCGGAAGATAGTCCTTAATCAATCTCGCGAACAGGGGTGCTCTTTTGAAATCACGCGGATCCTCTCCGATCGCCTTCCATTTCGGAGGAATCGTGTCCTTGCTGTAGTCCCAGATGTTGTCGTCCAAAATGCGGAGATCCGCGCCCTCGGCGATCTTGAATCTCGCATCGAATGCCGTGCCTCTCTGCGCGTCGGCTATCGGTCCGTGGGCAGAAAGCCCGATGACAAAGGCACAAGACAGAATGAGTTTTAATATCTTATCCATTTTTCTTTCCTCCGAATAATCTGTCAATAACGAGTGCTATCGCCGCGTCACCACTGACGTTGCAGGCAGGGCCGTAGCCGTCAAGCGCAAGGTAGATGGCCATCATCAGGGCGCACTGGTCAGGGGTGAAACCGAGTACCGACTCCAGAAGGCCGATCGAGGCCATCAGCACCCCGCCCATCACCCCTGGAGCAGCCACGGCAGCCACGGCCTGAAGAAGGGCGAAGTTCAGGAACAGGCCAAAGCTGATGTCTATTCCGCAGGCAAACACACTGGTCGGAGGCCAGATTTCCCGCTCCTACATATTCATGGAAGACACCTTAAGGCGGGGGCTTGCAGGTGTGGCCTCCTTGAAACACCTTTCACCCGTCGCCAACATCAAGGAAGCCGCCCCCTACGGAGCGTTCGCCACTTTCGCCCGCCAGTACCCCGACATTCTGTAACGAGAAAGGCTCCGTGGGGAGCGCGACACGCGCGCTATGATTATCCCATCAGAGGATGTTCAGGGACTGCTCGCGGATCTTCTCCAGCTCGTCCTTCATACGGACAACGAGCTTCTGGATGCCGGAGTGGTTGGCTTTGGAGCCGGTCGTGTTGATCTCGCGGCCCATCTCCTGAATGATGAAGCCGAGCTTGCGGCCGGGATATTCCTCACCGTCAATGGTGTCCATGAAGTACTTGCAGTGCTGGCGGAGACGGACTTTCTCTTCGTTGATGTCCAGCTTCTCAAGGTAGAAGATCATCTCCTGCTCAAAACGGGACGGATCCACCTTCTGCTGGAGAGCCTCAAGATTCTTCATCAGTTTCTCCCTCACGGCGTCGATCCTCTCCTTCTCGAAGCCCTCCACCTGATTCTCAAGGTCAAGGATGTTCCGCACCCTTGAGGTGACATCCTTATAGAGAGCCTCCCCCTCCTTCGCACGATAGTCATTGACGGCGGCAAGAGCCTCATCAATAGCCTTTTCCACTACCGGCCAGTTCTCCTCGGTGATGATGTCCTGCCGGGAGTTGTCCATCACGTCAGGGAAACGCAGGATGGAGGCGAGCATCTCGTTAGGATTGAAAGGCAGAGAGTCAAAAACAGGAAGCGAGGCGCTGAAGTCCATCAGCTGGTCATAATATTCCCGAAGAAGTTCCTTGTTGATCTGCTTGGCCATTCCACCGGCCTTCGGCTCCCATGTGATGTAAAAGTCGATCGTTCCACGTACAAGGGAATCCGTAATCTTCCTGCGCACAAGCAGTTCCTTGTCTTTGGGAAGAAGCGAAGACTTGATGTTGGCGTCAGAGTTCTTGCCGTTGAGCGTCTTGATCTCGATGGTGAGTTTCCCTGTCTCCAGGACGGCCTCAGCCTTGCCGTAACCGGTCATTGACTTGATCATATTCAAAAATTAAAATCACCCGGACCGGGATTCAACAAGCACGAATCCCGTTTCCGCCGCAAAGATAGTGATTCCTCGGCAAAATCACGTAATCTCTGACCGTGAAACACCTTGCCAAAAGGCACTATCCGATTCTGACGACAGCGCTGACAGGAAAATGGTCCGAAGCGAACCTGCCGGAATACAACGAAGGGTCACAGCGGTAGGATTCGACAGCCACACCTTCGCCGCGACAGTAGATGAAATCTATGCGGTCACGGCCTGAGGGATATTTATAGGCGTTATAGGTACCTGAGGGGCCTTCATGCGAAAGAGCGAGATCAAAAGCGTCACGCCAATATTCACGGAAAGAGACGGAAGCGGGAGTGTCAGGGGTTGTGTTCATGTCGCCGACCAGAAATGAAGGCAGGCGTTCCGTGTTGAAGCGTTCTTCCATGCGGCGGTACAAAAGTGCGTACCTGGCGTTTGGAGCCTTGTTGAAGCATGCGTGGGTACACATCAGGAACAACCGTTCTCCGGAAGCCTTATGCCTCAACACGGCGCAGCACCCTCCACGGCGATAGTTTCCGTTCGGTCCCACATCCGCCAGCGAACAGACATCCGGAGTGTCGGAGATCCAGAAAAAACTCCTTTCAAGCATGTCGAAAAGTGATTTTTTGAACATTATGCCGTGTGCCTTGTCCCCTTCCCCGTTCTGTGAATATGGACTGAAAAACCAGAATGAATATTCATTTCCAAGTTCTTCCGTCAAGTCCCGCTGCATCCTGGAGTTGACCTCCTGAAGACCGGCCACATCGAACCCGGCGCTCCGCAGGGATGCCAGTAGCCTTGGTTTCCTGACCGCCCAGCAGTTATCGTGTCCGGAGTCAAGATGCTCCATCCTGAGGTTATATGTACCAAGCGTGAATCTCATTTCCAAACATTTACCGGCCTTCCGTCGAGACTAAAGGCAATGTCACAATCAAATCAGCGTAGATCGGGCAATGATCTGAAGGATAGTACCCTTCGTACCGCCTGTTGTCGCAGGTGTAGCCAAGAGGCTTGACCCCTTCCCCACGATAATAGATGTAGTCTATCCTCGGGGCGGCGTTCATATCCTCGTTCTCCCCCCGCTTGTTGAAAGTCCCGACGGAACCTTTGCGGACATCAGCCGGAACGGTCAGGAAAGTGTCGTTCCAATAAGTGCGGAACAATTCCGAAGACTTGGTCCATTCCCTTGTGTTAAGGTCGCCGACAAAGAACGACGGAAGGCTCTCGGGGTTATATTCCTTCGCCCTCTCAAGGATGACCGGAGCGGCATTGGCGTTGGCTTCCTTTCCCAAAGGCATGTGACTAATCATCAGGAAGAAACGCAAGCCGGTAGCGTTTTCCTTGAATATGGCGCAGCAAGCTCCACGGGTGTACTTTCTCTCGTCCCACCCTTTGCTCTTCACATCCGGAGTCGGAGACAGCCAGAAATGGTGGCTCTCAAACATCGTGAAACGATTCTTGCGATAGACGATTCCCTGCGCCTTCGGACCGGCTCCCCCTTCCTTGTTGTAAGGGCTGAATATGAACCATTGTTATCAACCAATCCAGATTCCTGGCGACCGACATCTCGACCGGCTTGTAACCTATGCAAGAGAACTGAACCGTGGCGTCGGACGGAACGTTGAAGACAAATCCTCCTTTCTCGTCCGTCATAGTACCTCCGAACTCAGGGTGACCCTTGACAAGGACAGCGACACCCGGTACCGGTTTGGAATCCTCATCGATCACAGATCCTTTGATCTTCACGGTCTTGGATGCGGATCGATTCTGAGCCGAGGCCTGGAAACCCGTTCCGGACAAGGCACCGAGGGTCAGGCACACCAAAACAGCCAAAGCAACCCGGAGGATTGACCCCAGGCTGCGTTGGATTGATTGTCCGTAATTATCCTTCATTAGTTATAATGTATTTAGTGTTCATCATTCAATGTGGACGCTCACTATTCCCGTTCCATGCTCACACTCTCACGCTCCATCAGGAAAACAGGGCTGTCCCACATCGGCAGGCCGGACAGGCGGACATTCCCGCCGCTCAGGCCGCCCCTGAGAATCACGGTCTTGACTTCATGCACCTTACCGGTGATCGGCTCCACGTACACAGGATCCTTCATGTCAAGGCCTTTTATCGTCATGCTCACGTTGTCCTTCTCAAGGACATCGGTCGGCATCTGGTCACTGTACCACAGCATGGCTCCCACTGTCTTCCCGGCCTCATCCTTTATTCCCACAACGGAAATCTCTCTTGTGGCGTTGTGATCCACCTCAAGGTCGAAAGGATGAACTTTCGTAGTCAGCAGGCTTACCATATGCTGCACCGCATAATAAGAAGGCCTCTTGTAAACAACCTTCTTCCGGAGGTTCATCCTGATGAGTCCAAACGACTGAAGCATGTTTTCATACTGTAAGTCCACCATAGTGAATATGTTTGACATGATCTCCAGACGGAAGTCATTCGCCATGCGCCTCAGGTCCCACTTGGCCTGCTTGTACTCGCTCCACTCGTAGTGGTTCATCGCATGGCCATATTCAAGGATTGAAGGACATCCTGTCTCACCCTGGAAAAGCTTGATTTTCGGGGAATATGACTTCATCAGGCTGTCAAGGGCAAGGATGTCGGTCGTGGCGTTGTCAGGATTAGGATAATACGGATGGAAAGAAACCATGTCGATCAGATCGGTCTTCTTCCTGTCCTTAAGGATGTCCATGACTTTCTTCGGCCAGGCGGTAGGCACTCCTGACAGGCCGAATCCGATGATCACGGCCTTGCGGTTGACCTTTCTGATCTCCTCGGCCGTGACAATGAGCATCTCCGCATAGACCTCCGGATTGTTCTTGCTCCTCAGGTTCGGCTCGTTCCAGATCTCCCACATGGCGACGCGGTCACCGTAGTGCTTGACCGTCTCACGGACGTATTTCAGCCAAGGCTTCATCACCTCGTCTGTCGTGAAGATACCGGAGCCGAGATTCCTGTCAGCTCCGTAAAGAGGATTGCCGTAGCAAAGGCACATCCATGGGCGGACTCCCTGTGAGTTCAACCCGTCCACAATCTCGTCCAGCCATGCGAAATCGTACTTGCCCTTCTCCTGCTCGCATTTGGCCCAGCCGCTCTGGATTCTGGCGTAGCCGACTCCGAGAGGTCCGACGTACTTCCTGAACTGGCTGAAATCAGCGTAGTCCCTGTCAAGGGTCTCGCAGCCGATGGACCATCTGGAATCACCAGAGCCGTCAGCCGGCTTGGTGACAAGCTTTCCGGCCTCAGGCAACCTGGTGGAGTAAGTGTTGAAATTCTGCCATGTCACTGAATACGGCTTCTTCTGGGCGGAGACAGACATCACCGTCGCAAGAATCAAGACTGTGGTTACAAACAACTTCTTCATATCGCTATTCTTTATTCGTTAATTTTCGTCCGATGTTATGTGTGTTGTGGTGTGGTATCCACAATGCAAATATATCAACAATTTCCGGTTCTTCAAAAATTTTTAAGAAATGTTGAGCCGGAATATCAGTGTAATCTCAAGAAAAACCATTGAGAAGCTTCTGTCAGAATGAGTTGCGATGAATCATCCGGAAATCGCACTTTTGCTTGAAGAGTTTCCCGTCCAGAATCATCTCTGCCGCAAGCCGACCCATCTGCACGAAATCCACCGAGATTGTGGTCAGGCCGTCAAGCACGATCTCACTCATCGGAGACTCATTGTAAGAGATGATTCCGAAGTCCCGCCCCGGCTTGAGTTTCTGCGACTTGGCGGCTCTGGCCAGCTTGATGAGCTCCATGTCGAACTGACCGTGCAGAATCAGATAGACCTCCTTAGGCTTCACTATCTGAGGTGTGACCTGGGTGTAGAACTCGTAAGGTATCTCGTTCTCTTCGCAGAAACGGGACACGGCCTTGGAGATCATGGTGTGGTACAGACTGGAAAGCTCGATGACAACATTCAGCTTGGGAACCTTCTTCAGTTTCTTGACACCCATCGCGAGACCATAGTAAGCATCGTTCTCAAAATCTTGATAGACAGCCCCATAGTTACCCGGGAGCTCAGGCAGATAGTTGTCCATGATTATGAGCTTGCGGTTGGGGATCCTCCTCAACGCCTTCAGGACACGTTTCCGGATCTCGGGATCCAAAGGGAAATGCGGGGTGATGACATAGTAGTCGAACTTGCCCAGATTCTCGTCGATATAATATTCAAGAAGATTGATCTGCTGGTTGTGCAGGTAGATCGTGATGTCCGCCTTGCCGCCGATCGTGTCGTGGAAAGAGTTGTAAAGCATCTGCTTGGTGCTGCTGAACTTGTCGAAAAGGAGGAGCACACGCATCTGCCGGTTGCTGGTCTGATCCGCGATGTAGTAACCTTTTCCCTGCGTGGAATAGATCACCCCCTTGTCACGGAGATGGAAATAGGCTTTCTTGACGGTCTCCTTCGAGATGTCCAGCAAGGAGGAAAGTTCGTTCATTGAAGGAAGCAGCTCTCCGCTGTGGAAAGCGCCGCCATTGATTCCCGACTCGATCTGGTCCATAAGCTGCTTATAGACCGGAACAGGCGAAGAGTTATCGAGGCTTAATACTATCGGCATACAAAATACAATACTTCCAGACCGTGGTCAAGTCTGGTATGGTCACAAATTTAAAAAAATATTTTGACTTAAGAAAATAAAGGGCTACATTTGCACCACACCACAACACACTTACGTCACTACCGGGAAAAGAGAAATCATGGTCATACCGATGAACATAAGTCTGCGCGTGCCTGTGAATCGCACATTGAACATGTCAACGTGCGGATAATGAAAAAACGTTTACGGAAATGACAGATAAATCTGTTGTGCTTCTGGATGTCGGCGGGACTTTCGTCAAGGGCGGGCTCGCTGACTCGACGGGAGAGTTGGCCGACGGGCTCACCTGGCAGGTACCGATCCGTTCAGACGGAAGCCGCAAGGAAATACTTGAGTCCCTGGAGAAATCTCTTCGTGAAGGAATCATGAAATCAAAGGAACCGGGAATGAGCGTGGTCGGACTGGCGGCGACATTTCCCGGCCCCTTTGACTACAATGCCGGGGTTCCGCTGATGACACACAAATTCGCGGACATCTACGGGATGGATCTGAAAGAATGGTTCAAAGGAATCGCCGGAAAGGATTTCAAGGTCAGTTTCGTGCACGACGTGAACGCCCAGCTTTCAGGCGAGATGTTCCATGGAGCCGGCACCGGCTACAAGAATGTCTGCGTCATCACCTTAGGCACAGGGCTGGGATTCGCGTTCAGCATCGACGGCAAGATCCAGTACTCTTCCACGGCGTCTCCGGCCAGAAGCATCTACAAGATGCCCTACATGGATGGGGTCCTTGAGGATTATGTCTCCAAACGTGGATTTCTCAAAGCTTACCGTGAATTGAGCGGCAAGGAAGAGCCCTGGCTGACAGTCAAGGAGATAGGCGTCCGCGCCGGAGCCGGGGAACCAGCCGCACTGGCAACGTTCTCACATGTCGCGACCATCCTCGCTCAGGCCGTAAGCCCGATCCTTTCCGAGATCGGCACGGAGTGTCTTCTTCTTGGAGGTCAGATCTCCCGCTCATACATATTCATGGAAAAGGCTCTGAAAGAGGGACTTGCGGGCGTGGCTTCAATAAATCGCATCTCCCCCGTCGCCCACATCGAGGAGGCCGCCCTCTACGGAGCTTTCGCCACCTTCGCCCGCCAATACCCGGACATTCAGTAGGTTACAGCAACCATACCTGCCGTAATTTCAAGAATATTAAGGACGCGCCTCAAATTCGACGACGGAGTCTGCGACATCTATCATAGACACGAGACGTCCGTAGGACCGGACACCTGGTCCGAGAAGAATGACAACGTGTCCAACATACTTGACTTCGGAAACAAGATAAACGCGGAGACAAGGCTGGCCCGGTGGCTTAACGTGAACGCCGGCCTGCGCTGCCAAGTGTATGCGGTGACCGACAAGGTTTACAATTTCCTGGAGCAAAGGGCCGCGGTGAGCTTCGGTTGCTACAATGTTTACGGAAGAAAAATCCGATGTACGCCGAAATCGAGGAGTCATCCTACGACGGCCACGGACTCAGGCTGACCTCCGTCTTCACCGCATTCCCTACGATAAGGTACAGATTATTCTTCTGACAAAAGCAAGAAACACAAGAATATTAGGTTGACACTGTGCTTTTCTGCCAGAAATCAACTCCACCGCCCCATGAATTCCTCCGATAACGCAAATTTCTAATCAGGAAGTCAAAAAAATATCATTTTATCAGAATACGTTTCTATTCAAAAGTATTTCATGCTCCAAAGTAATCGTTCAGTAATGAATAAGTAGGGGTTCGGTGATAATCATTAAAGTTCACAGGCCATGCAATTTCCGTATAAAACGTTTATAATCAAGTACTACTAGAATAAAGAATTTGGATTTTTGAAAATCATTTGCTTTCTTGCAAGCCCCGACGAGAAATCGTATATAAAACAACTAAGACAAATGAGACAGATTTTCAAATGCATCGCGGCAACCGCTATCGCCGCTTGCTTCGCATCCGCGAAAAGTCCTACGAGGAACTGGATCCTCAATTTCCTGCCATCAGCGACGGCAAGTCCGTCGCCATCAGTTCAGGCGAGACGGTAACCATCGATTTCACGCTGAATGATGTACGCGGCAATGACATCACGGTCAAAATAGATGACAATGCCGTAGAGGACTACAAGGTCAGCTATACCCTCAACTCCGGGAATGACGATGGGACAATCAGCATAGCAGCCCCGGCCATGATTCTTGACGGAACCCCGTTCAACGTCAATGTCACTTTCAGCGACGATCTCAACAACAGGACAGCCTCGAAAACAGTGAACGTGACTCCGACGGTTCTTGAAGGCTACGTAAAGCTCTCCGAGGCAGCCAACTCTTTCATTGTGGCTCCTGGAGCATACGTCCAGTTCCCTACCTTCAAGGGCAACAGCGGACTGAAATCAGGAGCAGTGTCACTTGCCCTCGCCTGGCAGGATGCTGTCGGCCTCTTCGCCGAGGTCGCGCAGGTAAATGAATCCGACGCCATCGTCCACTTCGCCTCGGGCAAGGAAGGCAACGCCGTCATCAACGGCCTCGACGCTTCCGGCAATGTCGTGTGGAGCTGGCTCTTCTGGGTAACGGCCGACGCTCCGAAGGATGTCAAAGTCGGGGACTTCACATTCCAGGACCGCAACATCGGCGCGCTGAACCTCGATGAGAAGAGCGAACTCTCCGTAGGTCTCGTTTACCAGTACGGCCGCAAGGATCCGTTCCCGGGAATCAAGTTCGGTGAATATGCTACAAGGCCGGTCTATGACGCTTCCGGTGCGGAGGTGGAGATCACAATTGTGCACAACACCGAGGCAAACAACCTGGAGAACGCCATCAAGAATCCTACAATTTACTACAACAACAAGTATTTCAGCGGAGCGAAGCACGGCTACAGTTGGATCACCACGGACGCCACCACCTTCGGAGCTGACAACTTCAAGGCTCTTTGGGAGAACGGCGGAAAGAAGAGCGCCTACGACCCGTGTCCGGCGGGCTACAAAGTAGCCAGTGCGGCAGCATGGACAGCAGTCAAAGCCTCCACCGATGTCAAGGAACTATGGGACTCCAGCTACGAGACTTTCGACCAGTCCGCCATAGGCACAAACGAAAAATACGCTGCCGGCAACAGAAAGAAAGTCCAGTTCAGAGGGTGCGTCTACGATGGTCTTAGACTCACGGTCACTGGAGAGATGAACTCCAACTCCACCTCATTCTCTTATGCCAACTGCATCGGCAAGCCTCTCCCTACCGCGGTCGTCTGGTGTTCGGACGTGGATCCGGACTATGCAAGCAGGCTGAATGCCTCGTACTTCAGAGGATGTGCGTTCAAGGTCAACACATCGGGCAACGGAAACTATGACGATGTGTCCGCAATCAAGGTCAACCCTCTCACCATGAGCAAGTACAATCTCAACTACGCCTTCCCGACACGTTGCGTCAAAGAATAAGATTCCACAAATTACCAGAGCAAGATGAACAGATTCATTAACCGCGTCTTACTTTATGTCATAGGTGTGGCCGCGCTGATTGGTTGCACCTATAATGAGATGACTGATTCCTACGGCGAGCTTGACATCCTCTTCGACACCGAGGACGTTGTACTCAACGCAGGGGAAAGCATAGAGATTCCATTCACTGTCACGGGAACCGAAGGAGCCGCCATCGACCTTGAGCCCTACACGGACAACAGCAGACTGACCTGCAAGCTTAGCAAGGTTGACTATGGCAACTCACAGGGTGTCATCAGACTGACCGCATCAAAGGCAATCTCCAAAGACCTGGAGGCTCAGGTCTTCCTCAAAGTCTCCGACTCACATCACAGAAAGCTTACAAGGTTTGTGGATGTGACTGTTATCGGCAACGGTAGCGGAGGTGGCGAGGATCCAGGAGAAGGCGGAGGCGACAATGACTACGGCGACCTCGGCATATTCTTCGACACAAGCGCCCCGGCGGTAAATCCTGGACAGACCTTGGAGATACCTTTCACTGTAACCGGTTCAGAAGGCGCCACCCTCAGTCTGGTTCCTTCCGTTGACAACGATGAATATGTTTGCGCGCTAGGCAAGGTAGACTATGTCAACTACCAGGGAATCATCAAGCTGACCGCTCCGGAAGTGATCACCGAAACGACAGAGGTCAAGGTTTCGCTCACGGCAAGCGACACGCACAAGCGCAGTCTGACAAAGAGTGTCAGCGTCAAAGTGAACGCATCCGAGCCGCTTTCGATCTCCGCCTTGGGAGAGCCCGCATCAATGGCAGTCAAGGCGGGAGGCTCCTTCACACTGTCCTATAAGGTTCTCAATCTCGCCCCGGCTAAGATCACCGGTATCCCGACTGTTGAGGTAACCTCCGGCTGGAGTGCGGAAGCAACCGTCGATCAGGACATCATTAAGGTTAAATACAATGCGCCTGCATCCATCGGCCAGCGGATCGACATCAAGATCAGCGCGACAGACGATCACGGCAGGAAAGTTGAATATTCAGGAACACTCTCCATCGTCGAGATCACAACGACGGCGGGGGCAGCCAACTGCCACATCACAAAACCAGGCAGCACTCTGACTATCAAGGCTGTGAAAGGCAACTCGACCACAGCATTGGAGTTTGACAACGCCACTCTTGTCTGGCAGGACGCCATTGGGCTTGTAAGTTCTGTCTCAGGAAACGGAAACGAAGGTGTTGTCGTGGTCAAGCTTGCAGACGGCAAGGAAGGCAACGCGGTGGTCGCCGCACGCGACGGTGACAGGATCGTGTGGAGCTGGCACGTCTGGGTGACAGGCTACGACCCGGAGGCCGACATCTTTGAATGGACGGACGCCAACGGCATTACTTACAAATACATGGACCGCAATCTCGGAGCTTTGAGTGCGGAAAAGTACAGCAAGGACGCCCTTGGTTTGATGTACCAGTGGGGACGTAAGGATCCGTTCCCGGGAGGAGATGACGTGGAATCCAGCGTTCAGAAGCGCCTGTATGACATCAACGGCAACCAGATCTATGTTAAGACAGAGCTAAGGCCGACATACAACGACAACACAAGCACCAACCTCCAATTGGCCATAGAGCATCCGGACGTGTTCTACTATGCGCCGTCAAGTTCCTGGCCGGCCGTAGATTGGCTCACCGACAAGGCGTCCCTGCAGAACAACGACCTGTGGGGCGGCAAGACCAATGCCAAGACAATCTACGACCCATGCCCTGAAGGATGGTGGATGCCTGCCGCAGGAAACGGATGGGGCTTCAGAACCGAGTACAAGAAAGCCGGCAAGCTGAACGATGACAGCAAATACGACGAGTCATACCCATGGTATCAGGATTACGACAAGAGCATCGGTTTCCGCTACAAGACGAAAGCCGGCAGGGAATATTGGTTCCCGTTGGTCGGCAACATCGACCCTACCAAGGGCACGCTACAAAGCGTGGGCGGAAGCGCGCTGTACAACACTCGTTCAGACAATTCCAACACTGTGTTTTATGAGAACATGGCATGGGGTAATCCTGCCAGCGAATCAGGGCTCAACCGATCATACGGCGCGGCCACCCGTTGCATAAAGGAGTAATATGAGAAGGAAAACAATTCTGCTCACGTTGCTGACGCTGCTAGCGGCGACACTGCCGTTGTCGGCACAGAAGATATCAGTCACCGGTCAGGTGACTGATATTTTTGGCAACGCGCCACTTCCCGGGGTCGCCGTCCTCGAGAAAGACGGAAGCAACCATTCAATCACTGACATTGACGGGAAATATTCCATATCCGTCCCTTCTGACGCGACATTGGTGTTCTCATGCCTCGGAATGCAGGAACAGACCATTGCGGTGAATGGGCGCACCACAATCAATGTCGCGATGACAGCCGATGTGAATGTCCTTGATGATGTGCTTGTCGTGGCGTACGGAACGGCGTCCAAAGAGTCATTCACCGGTTCAGCGGAAACGATAAGGGGTGACAAGTTACGGGACAGGCCTGTCGCGGATGTCTCCAGGATGCTTGACGGACAGATGTCAGGAGTGATGACAACATCCGGAAGCGGGCAGCCAGGAAGCGGATCCGGCATAATGGTGAGAGGATTCGGATCGATCAACGCAAGCAGTTCTCCACTCATCGTGGTGGACGGCATCCCTTACGATGGAAGTCTCAATTCCCTCAATCCCAACGACATTGAAAGCCTGTCAGTGCTTAAAGACGCGTCTGCCGGAGCGCTCTACGGCTCCAGAGGAGCCAACGGTGTGGTCATCGTGACAACCAAGAGCGGTGGGAGCTCCGATGAAAGAATCGCCATAGACTTCACCGCCCGTGTCGGCTTCAACTCCATGGCGATAAGCCCGTACGAAACCGTCAACGCCACACAGTACATGGAACAGATGTACAGAGCGACGTACAATGATCTCGTCTACACGGAAGGACATCTTCCCGGCGAGGCCGCCACCTTGACTCCATCACGCCTCTCCAAGAACGTTCTCGGCATCAACAACAAGTACAACATCTTCGACAAGGATGTAGAGAACCTGTTCGGCGCTGACGGGAAGGTTGTCTCAGACGCGGCGACAAGATACAGCGCGGACTGGCTGGGAGAGGCCAAAGCCAAGCTGCCGACACGTCAGGAATATCTTTTCTCCATGTCAGGGGCTTCAGACGTAAGCAAATACATGGCGTCGCTCGGCTACCTCGACGAGAACGGAACCATCACGACAACTTCGTTCCGACGCATAACAGCCAGGCTCGGCGCGGAATTCACGCCATACGATTGGTTCGAATTCGGCCTCAACGCCAATTATTCCAATTCAAGAAGTGACTATCTCGGAGCGTCCGGGACCGAGGCAAACAACATCTGGTACACCGCCATGATGATGGCCCCGATCTACCCGGTGTACGAGGTCGATTCCGACGGGAACGCGATAATGGACAACGGTAAGCGAGTCTTTGACTATGGTTCCTCAAGGCCGGCGGGGGCGCAGAACAACCGAAACTGCATCGCAACCCTTTTCGATGACGACTATTACATGATCAGTGACAACGTGAACCTGCGCGGACATCTTGGAATAAAATTCGGAGACTTTAAACTAAGCACTTCCCTGGGCGCTGACATCGTGAACGAGAACAACACCACGATGTACAACCGAAATAACGGAAACGCCGCCGGAACCGGACGTCTGACCAAGGAACATCAACGCACGCGCAGCTACACCTGGAATCAACTGCTTTCCTACAGACACGGCTTCGGTGAGCACACCATTGACATGATGGCCGGGCACGAATTCTACAACAGCGAGGCCCATTACCTGATGGGACAGAGAACCGGATTCCCGTTCGACAAGTTCGATGAGCTTGGGATGGGATCCACCATCGCGGACGCGACCTCAACAGGAGACACGTACAGCATCAACTCGTGGCTGTGCAGGGCGAACTATGACTTCTCCGACAAGTACTACCTGTCCGGCAGTCTGCGTATGGACGCATCCTCACGGTTCATCAGGGAGCACAGATGGGGCACATTCTGGTCTTTGGGCGCGTCATGGAGAATTTCACAGGAGCCATTCATGAAAGAAATCGACTGGATGGACAACATGACGCTGAAAGCCAGTTACGGTGTGCAAGGCAACGACAACATCGGTTCCTACTACGCATGGCAGGCACTCTACGACATGACCTACCCTAACGCGACATATTCAGGTGCCATCATCTCCTCACTCGAAAACAAGAATGTGACGTGGGAGAAGAACGGCAACATCAACCTTGGAGTCGAGTTCAAGATGTTCAACCGGCTGAGCGGAACCGTCGAATGGTACAAGAGGACCACGACTGACATGCTGCTTGAATATCCCATCGCCATTTCCTTGGGCTTTCCCGGCTATTATGCCAATGTCGGCAAGATGTACAACACAGGTATGGACATAACCTTGGGTTACGACATTCTCAACACCCCGGATGTGTTTTGGAACGTGTCGGTTATGGGATCCACCGTCAGGAACAAGGTGGTGGCACTCACCGGCAACGGCGAGGACATCAACAACGGTGTGTATCTGATCCGCGAAGGCGAGACCGTCAACACATTCTACATGGCCCGCAGCGCAGGTGTCGATCCGGCTACAGGAGAACAGCTTTACATGGCCTACATGAAAGACACTGACGGCAAGAGGATCGAAGGCAGCGAGTACGTGACCAACGACGCGACCATAGCGTCAGGTTGCAAATGGCTTTGCGGCAGCAGGATCCCGACCATCTACGGTTCCCTGTCATCCAATCTTCACATAAAAGGCGTTGATCTCTCGGCATTGTTCACCTACTCGCTGGGCGGCAAGATCTATGACAGCACCTATCGTTCCATGATGGAACCGTCTTACGTGGGGCAGACATATCACGTAAACTCGCTGCGTGCATGGACTGAAGCCGGGCAGATCACCGACGTTCCAAAGGTCACCACAACCGCCACGACCGTCATCAACGATCGATTCCTCATCGACGCTTCCTACTTCAGCATAAAGAGCGTCTCGGCAGGCTACACATTCAGGTCCGCAAGTCTGGAGAAATACCATATCCGTTCTCTCCGTCTTTACGCCTCCGGAGACAACCTCCTGATGCTGAGCGCCCTAAAGGGGCTAAATCCACAGAGCAGTTTCTCAGGTTCAACCTCCTACACCTACACTCCGAACCGTACGGTCTCACTCGGTGTGGACATTAAATTCTAAGCTTCATGAAAAGATTTCCAATCATTATCATATTGTCCGCCACGATGTTTGGTGCGTGTTCCTCGCTGATGGAGACCTCCCCCACCACAGATGTGGACAAGGAAAGGATTCTTGAGGACGCGGAAGGCCTGCAAGTCGCGATGAACGGAGTATATTCGACAATGTACAACCGTCTTGACTTCGTCTCCGCCAACGCTCATCAATGCTTCGGCAACATGGCGGTGACACTTGCCGCCGACCTGATGGGCGATGACATGGTGCAGACAGCACAAGGTGCCGGATGGTTCTGGAAGGACTACAACTACGACCAGCGCAGCCGCTACACCAGCAAAATCTGGCGTTGCTACTTCACATGGGAATATTTCTACGAAATCATCAGCAACGTCAACCACATAATCTCAGCGGCGGAGACAGCCACAGGAGACGAGAATGAAATCAAATGCACGACAGCGCAGGCATACGCGGCGCGGGCGTTCAGCTACTTCATGCTGATCCAGTCATTCCAGCAGACATTGGTCGGTCATGAGGACCTTCCGGGTGTGCCGATCTACACCGAGCCGACAACAGCGTCAAGCAAAGGCAGGAAGCGCAGCCCGGTAAGAGAAGTCTATGCCCGGATAGACGAGGATCTTGAGACAGCGGTCTCTCTGTTCGAGGAATGCGGTGTCAAGCGCAAACATATCTCCAATCTCGATCTCTACTCCACAAGTCTGCTCCAGGCCCGTGTGGCTTTGGTCGAGAACGACTGGAACAAAGCGGTTGTGGCAGCCAAAAGAGCGATCAGCACCCCCTACGCATCGCTGCTCTCCAAGTTGGATGCGACCGTGACCAAAGGCACATTTGACGACAGCACCACTGATTGGACCACAGGAAAGACTCCGTTCAACAGCGTCAGCTCGTCCTCGGTGATGTGGGGTGCGGAGATCATCTCCGACCAGTCAACGGTGTTCGCCTCATTCTTCTCGAACATGGACGCATGCACCAACGTCTATTATGCGGCGGAATCCCCCAAGTGCATAAGCAACTGGCTATATGCCCAGATTCCCGACTCCGACATCCGAAAGGGATGGTGGAACGGAAACATAGGCGTGAGCGAGAAGGAATGGAAATATGGAGCCAACATCAACTACAACCAGTTCAAGTTCCAATGGGCGGATCAGAATTCCTACAAAGGGGACTACATATTCATGCGTCTTGAGGAGGCTTACCTGATCCTTGCCGAAGCGCTTTGCCGCATGGGCAACGACAACGAGGCCAAGAGCGCCCTTGGAGAGATCATGAGCCGCCGGGATTCCAATTGGAGCGGCACATTGGACACGCTAGGAGGAAACGAACAGACTTTCGGCACTGTAGGAACCGTGAAGACTCTTTTGGACGAAATCCTGCTGCAACGCAGAATCGAGCTCTGGGGCGAGACTGGACGGATCTTCGACATTCTCAGGCTCGCCAAAGGCTGGACACGGTACTGGAAAGTGAACGGCGAGGAATCCAATCACACCAACTACCTCAGCAAGTATCCGGATTATCTCAATTTCCCGGCGGACTACATCGAATGCATCCTGATGATACCCCAGGTGGAAATAGACAACAATCCAAACATCAATCCCGAAGACCAGAATCCTTATGTTCAGAACTAATGTATTAAAATATATCTTCCCGAGCGTCGCGGCCATGGCGCTGTTGTCCTGCACAAGAGAGAATGAAGGTGCCCTCTACGATGGCGAAAGCGGATTCGCCTTCGCCTCAAACGTGCTCTACGCGGAGGTATCTTCCGATGACAAAGGCACTCTGGAGATCCCTGTCTACAGAGGTGTCAACGGCACGGCGGAGCAGGCTCATGTGTCATTCAAGTACGACACCGCACCGCAGGACGCGTCAACTCCTGTCTGGGAAGACGCTGATCCTAACGATGTGTTCTCACTGGTGTCGTCCAAGGTCACTTTCTCACCTAATTCGTGCAAGGCCTTGGTACGCCTGAGGTTCAGCGACACAGGCAAACTGAAGACTTCCGAGAAATACAGGATGAGACTGGACATCATCGATGGAGTCTCCCCTTCCGGACGAAGCACGATCACTGTGACCGTGACAAAGAAACTGGTGTTCAAAAAATACGGAGACTGCGACTACTTCGATGAATGCATCTTCGAGAAGGCCTACGGGACTGAAATCTACAAGGCGGACGGGGAGGAGATATACCGTGTCATGGATCCATACCGTGAAGGTCTGGTAGCCGAGGAATATGCCGCCAACGGATGGATGGGCAGCACGCCGGACTACGTGGAGTTCCACTGCGAGGGAAACCACATCATCTTCAACGAATTTCCCACAGGCATGCTCTTCAACGGCAAGTACATGGCGTACGCATATTTCCCAAGTGATTACAAATGGGGACGCGATTTTTCAAAGTATGACGCACAGAACCTCAAACTGGACGACAAGCATTTCCAGCTATACGCTGTCTATTGTCTGCCTTCATTCCAGTACGGCTACATGAACGACGGTATCTACAAAATCGACATCAAAGTACTGGAGCAGAAATAAAGTTCAGATGACCTCTATCTCGGTAATCCGGTCGCCTGTCTGGATTCTGACCGGTCCTGTCGAGCCTTCAACCGAACGGACGATGACCTGGGCCTTGCCACTGAACGCCTCGTCCTTCGGGCAGCAGCAGTAGTCCAGGATTCCGAACTGGGAGCCGGTGGCCGGCCAGACCATCGGTTTAGGTTCGCCACGGTAGTCCTGGCCGGTCCAGTAGAACAAGCCGCCGGGATTCCGGCCGCCACTGGTGGGTCCAGGCCGAGACAGTCGTCGGCTGCATCAACCAGTACCAGAAAACCGGAGGGTCACATTGGCTCGAATCAGCCGAGGCCGAATGGTCTTTCATCCGCCACCACATCATCTGTCCCGACGGCGAGTGATACTGGAGCCTCCGCTCCGACGGCACCCCGAACACCACCGATGACCGCGCCGGCTTCTGGAAATACCCATACCACAACGGCCGCATGTGCCTTGAGGTTCTCGAACGGCGGTAGTGTGGGCGGTAGTGTGGGCGGTGGGTCCGTGGCACCCAACACATTGATTATCAAGCGACAGAACGATTACCTAGTGCGTGATTTCGCACTAGGTGATTTACGATTACGCTAATTATCAAGCAGTTATCTGCCACGCAAAAACAGCTAGTAGTCCATGGATCGCAAAAAGAAAGAAGTTGCAGCATGAATATCATACACTCCTAACTCTGAAGGATAAGATATCAAATCAGTATCAAGAAATAGTAAATACATATAAAATACGGTCCTCTGAGTATTCCAGACTAAAAGACACATACAACTATCTTAACGAACAGGTAGAACGATTGGACGATACTAATTAGGATTTCATCATAATCCTCGGCCATAGAATCAAATGAAAGTGGTCGATGTGTTTGGACATTTCCCTGAAATCTACAAAGTCTCACCTACACCTCATTTAGAGTTCTTCCAATATGCCATCGAGGGAGATAGAATGTATGTGAACCACACGGTTGACTCACTGATCTACGTTTATCAATTGCCGGATAAACCTCTGTACACAATTGGATACGAATGTAAAGACATTGATCGTGACTACACGGTATCAAGAAAGATTGACAATTCCACCTTATTCGAGAAGGATCTTCAGCATGTCGGCTTCAATACCGGGTTGCGGTTCATTCCCGGCTCCGACGTCTTATGCCGAACTTACATAAAAAGTGCAAAAAACGGGGAGTCCGGCATGCAAATATATAAGGGCCACGATCTTGTGGCGGATGTTGACGTCCCTTCGTTTTTCAATTTTCTGGGATATTCTGACGGATACTACTATGGAAGCAGTTATATCCCGATAGAAAACGATGAGAGCACAACAATCGCGATCTACAGGTTAAAGATCAAAGTCAATAACCTTGCCCTCTAAGTCACAGAAAATTTAGGGCCAGAGCGCTCT
>OJKP01000778.1_pt1 | contig 21372 bp, 28 predicted proteins | sample 1596521 | NCBI WGS metagenome assembly OJKP01 (sample SAMEA4350130, study PRJEB24818) | metagenome | biome: human; feature: gut; material: faeces | place: Denmark | collected 2013-09
CTAAAATTTATAAAGATATGTCTAAGTTTAAAATACCAGGAGTGTCATTCTCCTTAAATCGGGCTTTAGGTATCACGCAAGCAAAACAAAAGTTTGCTCGTGAGACAGGTATTCCAACCTCAAAGGCAGGATTGGAAAGAAAAATTGGTAAGATGGTTCTGAAGGCATTGTTTGGAAAATAATATGAGTAATAACAATAATAAACAGTTAGGGGAAGCTCCTTGGCTTCATGTAATTATTTCTACAGGATTAGGCACAGGTTTTGTACCTAAAGCACCTGGTACTGCAGGTGCTTTCCTGGCTTTGCTCATTTGGATAGGTCTTTATTATGTCCTTTCTCCGATAGGGTTGATGGTGGCTACAATTTTATTGGTTGTTAGTTCTTTGTTGAGTCTCAATATCCCTTGCAACAATAGGTTTTGTGTTGTTTAGAGTGATAGATATAACTAAGCCGCTTGGTTGCAGATGGATAGACCGGAATATTCATGGTGGCTGGGGCTGTATGCTTGATGATGCTTTGGCTGGATTCTATGCATTTATTGTAACATTAATAATTAGATATTTCCATCTAGTAGAATATATTCATGGGACATATAACTTGTAAAATTGTACCTACAACAGGTATCATTGGAGCAATCGCTGGCGATTGCTTCGGGGCTGCGTATGAATTTCATCCGGTAAAGCATGGGGACTTCGATATATACAAAGAGCCTCGTTTTACGGATGATACGGTTATGACCTTGGCTGTTGCGAAATGGCTGACGAGTGTTCCTGAATCTATCATCTCATATTTTGAAGCAGATAGTTATACTTCTGCTATCCGTAATGCTATCTCTTTTGGTGGTGATGCTGACACGATGGCGTGTATGGCCGGAGAAATAGCTGTTGTCGTTAAAACAGTGGAGCTGTGTAATCGGTACAGCACTATTGCCAGATATGGATGACTTTACGATTTGTTGAATGTATAAACAATAAAAAATGGAAAATGAAATTATAAAAGAAAGATTCCTTGGTACCATCTTTGGGCAAGCTGTAGGAGATGCTTTGGGGCTGAGTACGGAGTTTATGTCCAAGCAAGAGGTGGATCGTTTTTATCCTAGTGGGATAGAGGACTATTCACAAATCGTGCAGGATGATCATCGTCGTCGTTGGCAAAGAGGCGATTGGACAGATGATACTGATATGATGTTATGCATCTTAGATTCCTTTGTGGCTGTCAAAAGGTAGATTTTTTTGATATTGCCAGAAGATTTAAGGAATGGATGATGAACGGAGGCATGGGAATTGGTCGGCATACCTATAATGTAATGGCTCTTGGCGACTATACTTCGAATCCACAGAAGGCAGCAGAGATTATCTGGAAGATGGGAAAGAAAAAAGCTGCAGCTAATGGAGCCGTCATGAGAACTTCGGTGGTAGGGCTTGTGAAGGACAATGTGGCTAATGCTGCAGTAGCAGGGGGCTATCCTGGGTGCTAAATTTGGAATATGCCATATTCCTGACGAATGGAGAAATGGTCTTCTCTATGCTTCTATGCTCTATAACAAGGTGCAGGAATTCTACGCAATATATCGCTAAAAGAAAGGATTCGATAATGAATGTGATGCAATTGAATACTGATATTTATAATAGCTTGGGCGTACTTTCTAATGACGAGAGTTATTTGGGAAAAGCTGCACGTTATCTTAAAAAAGTGGTGGTGCCAGAGTTATTTCCTTTATGGCAATCATGAATGAAGAGGATGGTTTTATAGAACTATTGACCATTTATGATAAATCAGAAATGGAATCTATCTCTGATAAAGAATTGTTGAATTTAATGAAACGGAATGGTTTGTTTTAGAGCATAATAACGCAGAATCCTGCTGGTATCACAGCCAGCAGGATTCACTTTCAAAAACTGAACCTAAAAGTCTACCTTGTAATTTCTATCTATGCAATATCTATTATTATCGAACCCGATATTCATAGTCACAATCTGCGTGCCAAAAAGATGGGGAATGTAATCTTTTATGTAACAATCACAATTTAATAATTCATTCCGAATGTCCAGAGAGGAATGATATTGCCGAAACCGGTTTCAATATCATCTTTTACGATATATCCCTCTTCTGCCTCGGTTATCTGCTTCTGACCTTTCTTCTTGCCACCTATCTCAAAGGTCTTGCCGTCTATCAGAAAATCAGAGATGGGAGAATTGTAAACGGTATGGTTCACTCTCATCTGATTAAAGAAAAAGGTCTCACGTTGATTTCCTATATCGGGAGTTTCAGATGTGAGAGCGAAAGAGAGGTTTGTATTGTCGAGATATACTTTTTCAACCTTTCCCAGACCTTTTACTCCCTTTGTTGAATCGTGGAGTTGGGCGATGAGACCTGCCTTTTCCATAAGTTCAAAGTAGTCGGGAAGCAAGCCGCGGTCTGCCTTGATGGTTGTTGCGATGGTGCTCATGTTAGGCTTGAATGGCACACTGTCTGCTATCACCTGCATCAGTTCCTTCAATTTCCTCGATATGGTTACTGTGTAGTTGGCATATTGGGGAATGTCGGTTTCCAACGTCATGCTTACTACCTGGTTTAAGCGCATCTTATAGCCCTCGTCTTCATAAAAAGGATAGTACCCCTGGCGCAGATATTCGTTGAAGAGGGATAGGGGATGGTCTATCTCTATCGGCAACTCTACCTCATGATTAACGATTTGCTCCAATGTGTAGGCTGGTAGGTCGATTCCGAGTTTCATGCCAATATATTCTCTAAACGACAGACCTTGCATTTTATAGACGAGGACACGACGGCTTAAGTCGGCGGTTCCCTGATAGATGTCAAGCACTGATGATCCTGTAAACACTACTTGCAGGTCGGGCAGATTATCGTATATCATCTTCAGCTCCGTTGCCCATCCTTTATATTTATGTATTTCGTCGATAAAGAAATGCTTGCCGCCAAGTTGATTGAACTTCATGGCAGTTTCAAAGAGTGTATGATTGGCGAAATAGATGGATTCGGCACTCACATATAGGGTGTCCTTCAACTTGAGATTCTGCTTGATGTACTGCAAGAGGAGTGTGGTCTTACCCACGCCACGAGGTCCCACAAGGGCTGTCATCCGATTCTTCCATGGAATCTGATGATACATATATCTTACGTATCGGGTGTCTGTACGTTTGGTGAGATTGTCGGATAATTGCTTCAATAATTCCATATTTCTTCTGTTATTAATTCATTTATTTGAATGCTTTTTAGCATTTTTGGTGCAAATATACGAAATTTGTGGTAAATTCCCTACAAAAATACGAGAAATTTGTGGTAAAAACACCACAAATTTCTCTATTTGGCTTATAGCAGCTCTCTTGCTATCCAGGCACAGGCTTCGGCATCAGCTAGGGCATTGTGGTGCTGGGTGAGGTCGTAACCGCAATAGGCGGCTACGGTCTGGAGCTGATGGTTGGGGAGGAGAGTGCCCAGCTTTCTTCGGGAGGCACGGCAGGTGCAGTGGAATTCATAGCCGGGGTATTCCATTTGATACATCTGGAATACTGCCTTCAGGCAGCCTTCGTCGAAGGAGGCATTGTGGGCTACCAGAGGCAGACCTTCTATCTTGGGCGCAATCTCTGCCCAGACTTTCGGGAAGACATCCGCATTCATCGTGTCTTCAAGAGTTAACCCGTGAACCCGCGTGTTCCAATAAGAGTAATATTCCGGTTCGGGCTTGATGAGGCTGTAGAAGCTGTCTGCTATCTCACCATTCCTCACTATCACAATGCCCACCGAGCAGACGCTTGTACGCTGCTGGTTGGCCGTTTCGAAATCTATTGCTGCAAAATCTTTCATCGAATTAAGTATTTATGTTTTTATTTTAGTTACAAAGATACTATTTTTTAGGCTCAATCATCCTAAAAGTATAATATTTAAGAAAGTTTTAGGATGAATAGTCTTAAAAGTCCTCAAATTCAGGAAGTTTTAGGATAAACCATCCTAAACATTTTCTCCTATCCCCATATCTAGGTATTTTCCCGAAACCATCATTTTTAGGTATTGCAGATAAAGAGAAAAGGATGTATCTTTGCAGCCGGAAAATGGATGCATTGGGATTAATGAATGCAACTGGGAAATGGATGCATTGGGATCAATGGATGCAACAGGTATGAATAAATGTAACTAAAGAGATAAAGACAAATGAAAACAACTATCGTAATTTATGGCTCTTCCACTGGTTCTTGCCAGTCGATAGCCGAAACCATCGCCTCTAAGTTGGGCGTGGAAACTGTAGATGTAGCTAACATCGATGAGGCTACTATCGCAAGTCACGAGAATCTCCTTCTCGGTACTTCTACATGGGGTGCAGGCGAGATGCAGGATGACTGGTATGACGGCGTGAAGACGCTCAAGAGTGCTGGATTGGCTGGCAAGACTGTGGCTCTCTTCGGTTGTGGCGACAGCGAGTCATATTCTGACACATTCTGCGGCGGTATGAAGGAACTCTATGATGCTGCTGTGGAGGCTGGCGCTACCGTATTGCCAGGTGTTTCTACAGACGGATATACCTTTGATGATAGTGAGGCTGTGGAGGGAGACAAGTTCCTGGGACTCGCTCTTGATGATGTGAACGAGGATGATAAGACCGAGGAGCGCATCGATGCCTGGATTGAGGCTATCAAACCAGCGCTTTAGTATTTAAAAATAATAATTTTTCAGGAATCATTGAAATCTCTGACTATAGAATCTTGAGTCATTTTGGTTCGTGGATTTTTAAATCATTGAAATCTCTGATTCCTGATAAAAAACTTGATAAAATCGGATAGTATGCAGCAGGAAATCGCAACACCAGTAGATTTGAAGGTTCTGATGAATCATATATATGAATATAAGAAGGGCGTGCGCCGTCTGGTGCTTTACACCTTCAACAAGAAATATGAGTCTTTTGCCATAACAAGATTAGAGCGTCAGAACATTGATTATATCATCCAGCCGGTTGGCAACGACCGTCTGAATCTCTTCTTTGGCAAGAAAGAATGCTTGGATGCTATCCGTATGATCGTTACCAAACCATTGTGCCAGCTTACGCCGGAAGAGGATTTCATCCTGGGTGCCATGCTGGGATATGACATCTGCGCCCAATGCGAGCGCTTTTGCGAGCGTAAGAAGAAAGTTTGCTAAATTAGATAAGGATTTCTCTCTCAATATCATGGGGATGTTCTCCCTCTTGATTCTTCAAGGAGATGGCTCTTTGATGGGAGAGTCTTCATATGTTATAATGTTTTATGTTAATAATGAAATAAAAGAGCGTGATTGCCCGATTGGCGACCACGCTCTTTTGAATTATATTCTTCGGAATAATTCCTGTTTTTACCCCTTGTTTTAACGGAATAATTCCTCTTTTTGCCCCTTGTTTTAACGGAATAATTCCTCTTTTTGGTACTTTTTCCGACGGAAGAAGTTCCTCTTCCTTACTTCTTCATCATTTCCTCTACGGCTCTGATGAGCTGAGTGTCATGGCCGGTGATGTAATCCTCTGGAGAATTATATACCTCGATGTCTGGCTGGAGAGTGGTGTTCTCGCCGAAGGTGCCACGCATATCACGGCAACCTACCTGAGGAATACCGAATACCAGACTGCGGTCCATTAAGGTCTCCCACCATACGGCAGTCATCGTACCAGCCACTGGCGCACCAATCAGCTTGCCGATGCCCAACTCCTTATATACCCAAGGGAAACCATGACCGTTGCTATAGTCGTCCTCGCAGATCAAAACGCAGGATGGCTTGGTCCACTTGTTGAATGGATCCTTGCCCACCACCTTACCGTGAGGCACAAACTCCTGATACTGCTTGCCGCTGAGCAGGGTGCAGAGGTCGTCGTGCAACCAGCCGCCACCATTGTGACGCTCATCCACGATGACGGCATCCTTGGTGCGGTTCTTCTCGCTCAACAGTTCACTATACACGGTGCGGAAACTCTCGCTGTTCATCGCCTTCACGTGCACATAGGCTATTCTGCCGTGCGAAACACTGTCCACGATGGCACGGTTTCTATCCACCCATCGCTTGTAGAGCAGCTCCTGCTGGGCACCCTGCGAGATGGCCTTGATGGTGAGGTCGAAGCGCTTGCCCTTGGTGTTCTTGATGGTGAGGCGGATGTTCTTGCCAGCCTTTCCGTCGAGCAGCGCATTGTAGTCCTCGCCTGCCTTGATGTCGGTGCCGTCTATCTTCTCGATGATGCTGCCCGGAGTCACCTCGTTCTTCTTCACGGCAAAAGGACCGCGCTTGATAATCTCCTTGATCTTCAGTCCATCGCCCTCATAGGATGGGTCGAGGAATACGCCCAATGCTGCGGTAGAGAGGGTGGCTCCGCTGGCATAATAACGGCAACCGGTATGGCTGGCATTCAGCTCGCCCAGCATCTCGCTCAACATCTCAGCGAAGTCGAAGTTATTATTAATATAAGGTAAGTACTTCTCATACACCTTGCGATAGTACTCCCAGTCCACGCCCTGCATCTTAGGGTCGTAGAACTTGTCAGCCACCTGTCTCCATACGTGGTCGAAGAGATACTGACGCTCCTCGGCAGGCTTGTAGTTGAACGGAGCCTCGAAGTCGATATTCTTGGTAGATCTCGAACCGAGTTCCACCTTCTTGATATTGCTGCCGTTGCAGAGATAGAGGTTCTTCACATCCTTGTCGGCTACGAATCCGCCCTGTCCGATGCCCTTCATCATCAGCGAGGTCTTGTTCTCCTTCAGGTCGTGGCACCACAGGTCGTAGTCGCCTTCGAAAGAAGCCTGATAGTAGATCTTCTCGCCCTTGGTATCGAGGATTGCGTCACCCATGTGGGATGAGTTGACGGTGAGCCGTATGATGCGGTCGCGGCAGTTGTCGATGTCCAGTTCAAGCGGTTTCACCTTGTCCACTTCTATCTTGCCGGACTTCTCCTCTTTCTTTTTCTTGTCTTCCTTCTTCTTCTCCTCCTTCTCGTCGGCCTTCTTCTCCTTCTCGTCCTTGTTGGCCTCAGCGAGTTCGAGTTCCTCCTTGCTCATGCGGAAGCGGTCGTAGGCATCGAGGTCGAAGAACATGAGATAAGCATCGCTTTCTGCGCCCCATGAACCATGACTGCGATAACCGGCACGGTCGCTTTCGAAAAGCATCGCCTTTCCGCCGAGCACCCACTTGCCGTTGCCGTCGCTATATCCACTGTTGGTCAGGTTGTGCATCTCCTTGCCGTCGGCTTTCACCAGTGCGATATCGGTATTGTTCCATCCGCCGTTGCCTATGTAGCTGCAGAGGAGCCACTTGCTGTCCGGACTCCACTCAAACCAGATGTCGCCATCGGAGTAGGAGTAGTTGTACTTGCCGTCGAGCACGGTGCGCACATCCTTGGTCTTCAGATTGATGATGCGCAGGGTGGCACGGTCTTCATAGAAGGCCACTTCCTTGCCGTCCGGACTGTAGGCTGGATATTGTGAGGTCATATTGGTCTTGGTGAGCTGCTCCTCCTCCACATCCGTGCAGTAGGTGAAGTTCTTCTCCTTTTCGTTCTTGATCTTAGCCTGATATATCTGCCATACGCCGTTGCGCTCAGAGGCATAGACGAGACTTCTGCCGTCTGGCGAGAAACTCACGTTGCGCTCCTGCTGCGGTGTGTCGGTGATGCGCTTGGTGGTCTTGTATTCGGTGGATGTCACATATACATCGCCGTGCATCACGAAAGCTACTTCCTTGGCGTCTGGCGAGAGGGCTATCTCTGTGGCTCCCCAACTGCGCACCTGGCGTACGAGACTTGGCTCATCATTGTCGGCGGTGATGGAGATGTTCACCTTCTGTGGCTGTGCTCCCTCCTTCACGGTGTAGATTTCGCCGTCGTAGCCGTAGCAGAGGAGTCCGTCGGCGGAGGAGGTGAGGAATCGGATAGGATTCTTCTTCTCATGGGTGAGCTGAACGTCCTTGCCGGTAGCGATGTTGCGATGATAGATGTTGAAGGATCCCGCCTGCTCGCTCAGGTAGTAGAAGCTCTCACCGTCGGCTGCCCATACAGGCGTGCGGTCTTCGCCCTTGAAGGCAGTTATCTTCTGGTATTTCCCGTTGTCGAGCATCCAGATGTCGCGAGTGATAGGCGAAGTATGATGCTTGCGCCACTGGTCTTCATATCCCTTGGAGTCGTGGTAGAGCACCTGTCCCTTGGCGTTGATGCTGATGTCTTCCATCGGGATGACGGAATAGAGTTTCGGTCTTCCGCCCTGTGTGCTTACCTCGTAAACCTGCGAGAATTCCCGGCTGGCAAAGAGGTTGCTCTCAGCGGTAGGCATGATGTTGGCAGAGAAGAGCACGTGGTCGTTGTCCTTGAAGGCAACTGGAATTTCGCGCTCACTGTTGGTGGTGATGCGTGTAGGTGCGCCTCCGTGTGCAGACATCACATATACGTCGAAACTTCCCTCGCGGTTGGAAGCGAAGGCTATTTTCTTGCCGTCAGGGCTCCAGATGGGGTAGGAGTCGTGAGCAGCATTTGTGGTGAGCTGTCTGGCTTCTCCGCCCGTGGCAGGAACGCTGTAGATGTCTCCCTTGTAGGAGAAAACGATGGTCTTGCCATCAGGCGAGATGGCAGGGTAGCGCATCCACAATGGGGCTTGCTGTGCCTGAGATGCGAGCGATGCTGCCAGAAAAGCAGCACTAAGGAATAGTTTTTTCATTATCACAAAGTCACTTTCTAATAAATTATTGTTGCAAAGTTATAGTTTTTATGTGAAATCACCAAATATTATTTTTATTTTTAAGCACGGATGTTACTTTTTTCATCGGATGTTTATTCTTTATCTTTCCTTTTTCTGTATTCTCATTTCTTGCCAGCCCACTTCTCCAGTTATTGCATTGACGGGGGCTGATTACTGATTACGATTACAGTTCGATTTTCCGCTGGTTCATCTTCGTCATTTAAAACAAGAATCAGTCATTAGAATGCAGGGGTAAGGGGGGGATAGGATGCATTGCGATAGCACCTTGTAAAGAAAGTCGAGACGAATGTGAAGGCGAAAAGTCTGCGCCAGTTTGTGGCTGACAACCAGTCCAAGAAGGCCTTCCGCATCTCCATGAATGATTATAAAGAGGAAGAATGGGTTACGAATATACCGCTCTATGCGGTCAATGGTCTCGAATTTTAGCTATTGAAAACAGGATAGTATGGGGGATGAATATTTAGATGTGGCGCATGATGTTGTATGCCCATATCATGATTTCGAATGTGCAGAAAGGGATAAGAAACTGCTTGCGATTTAGTAAAGAGTTGATTCTCCCCATATAATCCCTATTGGTAAACCATTGGCTGAAAAGCAGGAAAGGGGCTAAGACAATGCCGACTAAGGCTATCACGATGTTGGGATTCATGGTGACGGCAGCCACCATGTCGCCCTTGAGCAAAAGGCTCAAGGCTCTTGTCATCCCGCATCCAGGACAAGGTATTCCCAATGCCCATTTGGTGGGGCATAGGAGAATATTTACCTTGTAGTGGATGTAGATAAACATCCATGCGATGCCCAATAGGTAAAGCGCCGACAATATGATTGTTTCTCGTTTGCCCATTAGGTTTAGATGAGAGACATCAATTTCTCGAAGTTCTTTTCCTTGGTTCTCTTCATGATCAGGAAATAATCGACGATGGTCCAGATGCCACATCCACCGCATGTCAGCAACTTGGCTATTCCGAGTCCTGTGTCGCCAATGTAGAAACGGTCAATGCCTAAACTGCCCACCAACAGTGACAGGATGAGTGTTGTGACAGGGTCTTTGAACTGGAGAGAATACATCAATGATTTCTTCGATTCGTCCATCTGATCGAATTTCTGCTTGAGCATCATGATGCTTTCATCTGGAAAGTATTTGCTATATGTCATTAATAGCATATTGGTTTGTTCGCTCATAGTGATATATTTTTATGGGATAATGATATTGTATTGATGATAAACGAGGAAGAACCAGAAGGCTCTTCCTCAAATGACTTGTTTAAAAATACGTCATAAACTTTTTATAGTTGTATTCACGTGTTCTCTTACCTACGGTGAACAGGTCGATGAGTGACCAAATGCCGCCTGCACCACAAGTGATGAGTTTGACAACTGCTAATCCTGTATCGCCCAACCAGAAACGATCGGCTCCGAAACCTCCCAAGAAGAAAGCGAAAAGGAATCCGACTGTAGGATTTTTCCAGTCTGTTGAAATCAACATGGTCTCTTTGTCCTCGCCGAGTGCGGCTAATTTATCCTTGATCTGACCTACCATCATAGGAGGAAAGAACTTGGCATTCGCCATCATAAACTGATCAATTTTTTCTTTTTCCATAATCTTTATTTTTGTTATTAAGTTAAGAATGTTAAGATCTATTAGGTATATTTACTTTTACTTTCTAACACTGCAAATATAATAAAATAAATGAATATATCCTAATTCTATGTCGACTTTTTTTTCAAAAAAGTTATTTTTTCCTTTTTTTGACCATTCCGTTTATTCCATTTGTAGTGTAACCTTTGTTACACCTTATTATATATAGGTAACGAGTAGAGCCTAAAGTATGTGCTAACTTATCAACGACCTTGGTGGCTTTCCTTATTATGCCTAGAACCATCTCTTCTTCATTTTCTTCAAGAAATCCTTGGTGATAGGGAAGCCGGAGGCATCACCTATTACGGAATCGATATGGCAGAAGGGACATTCGGCTGTAGGCGGCTCATCTGGGAGGTAATCTGTGATTTCGGATGGTGTAAAGATTTCGCAGCAGCTGAAGCAGTCGCACTTTTCAGACTTCTCAATCTGTTCATAGTTTTTACAATCCTTAATACTATCTGAAAATGTCAAAGAACTCACTTTTTTATAATCTTCCGTCGTGATAAACATGCTCAACCACTCCGTTAAGACACCAAACAGTAATATTGTTACCCAAGCTGCGTAACAATCCACAGAGCTGGTATTTGTTCCATATTGAATGATACACTCTTTCAAACAATTTTACTTTGATACCTTTTATTGTACCAATATAATCATTCAAGATTCCTTCTGGCATTCCAACATAAGGCTCTATTTTGATCATCGCATCAACAGGTCTGTCTCCATATTTCTTTCTGAGTTGAGTTACCTCCTTATACATATACTCATTGTCAGCCTTGTTTATCTCTTCTTGTCTCTTATACTCAGAAGCCTGAGCACCAAGACTGACTAGATCTTCATAACCCATGAGAGGCTTTTTGAGTTCTTCTGCCAATTGCTGCTTTGACATTCCTATATACGACTCTCCAATAACATCTCCTGCACTATTGAGCTTATAACCAGCCACTAATTCGAACTGCTCACTGGACAAACGTTTTGTATTTGCACTCCATAGCGTAGGTTTTACTGGTTTTAACTTCAGATAGCATCCTCCTTTTTCCTGTAAAAATCCATAAAGATTTTCTCCATTTGGATTATATAGGAACGTATACCCCTGATCTTTATATGCAGACAGACAATCCGTCTCTTCTTGTACAGAATAAAGAGTGGCTATAGGGATATTTGCATTAGTGCGGCGCATAATAACTCTTCCGTCTAAATAAAGATTTATACCAGAAAGGCAACCTCCATATTCATTCTTGTAATTAATAGGCTCAATTTTATTCAACGCAGAGGTCATAATGGTGGCATCTTCTCTAAACGAATCATCGCCACTACCATTATAGAATTTTGAAGGTTTGGGAACTAGTTTGATAATTGACACCCATTGCTTAGGGTTACTATTGGTTCTGCAAAGCATGAAAGCAAGACAAGTACCGGTCTTCTTATTTTTAGCAATAACGTCCTTCAATGCTCCATTAAGATCATCCCATGCTGTAGGCTCTTGCTGCATAGCATAGAAGACAAAACTCTTCATATAAGACACATAACTCTTTTGGTCTTCTGCATTTTTCAGTTTATCAATACATTCCTTAAGAGTTATCTCCTTGTTTTGATATTTAGCCAGAACATATTCTGCAGTACCGTGAGCATAACAACGTTTTGCAAAAAAGTTCTTCCATTCAGAAAAGTAATTGGCAGGAGTTTCCACTCCAAGTTTGTCTTTATAGTCTGCCTTCAGTTCATTGTCAACTTCTTCAGGAAGAACCAATTTCTTCTGGCCGTTGACTTCCTTGTAGAAAACTATTTCTTTGCTCTTAAGCCATGTGTTGAAAGAAGCGTCAACCATTGAGATGTTATATGGAATAAATCCCGCAATATCAGAGATTGTCCATTTCTTTGTTTTCAGCAAAGCATTGAGCTCAGCAGTCTTGGCAGACTTGACAGAAGAAGCGTTCTGCGCTTTTATAGTCATACAACTAAAAAGCGCAAAACAGATTATTAGGATATTATAATGTATTCTTTTCATATTGTTTTTATTCTGGTAGTTCTATTTCATCTTGTTCTGTATCCTCAGTACTTTCTGTTTTCGGACTATTAAAAACTGGACGCACTAGAAGGCCAACGATCGCTTGATCACTATTCTGAACGGTTGCGTTTTTTAGGGACGGATTAACCTTCCCGTTTTTTTCAACGGATATTATTGCTAATATCTGAGCATTGGATTCCTTGTTGGCAGTTCTATATAGAGCCTCCGTCGCTTTTACGGTTATTCCATTATATTGGGCAAGTTGTGACAAATTAACGAAAGTCTCATTTTCTGTTATAACTGACATAAGTTTAGCCGAAACTTTTTTAGAAAATTCCATGTTACCAATCCTAGCATATATATCATTAGGCGGGAAGTAAAGATAAATGGATTTGCCATTTGGTCCTGTAAATTTCGCAACATATCGTTTGTTGATTACCATATAGTCAAGGGTACAGCTCTCAAACAGTTCTTTCCACTGTTCGGCGGTAGGAATGCTCCATCCCTTGCCATATTTTTTTGTTGCAACATCATACTCTGTTCCTGCAATATTTGTAATGTCAGACTTGAATGTGTATGTATCTGACGTATAAATCTGTTTGGTTGCAGTTTCACCATACGAATAATAGCCACCAACAGAAGTAACGCTTGTTGCACCAATATTTCTATCAGCCCATTTTGTACCGCTTGGCAAACCTAAGTCCACCAATATCGGCTTAGAAGCAGTCTGCTGTGCAGGTCTTTTTGACGCAGTAGTTGGTCTCTTGGTTGTAGTACCTTTTCTTGTCTGTGCTGACAAGGACAATGTAAACATCATTGCACAAGCAATGATAAATAAACTCTTGATTTTCATAATCTTTCAGTTTTTAATTTTATTATATTCGATATTTATAAAGCAGTATGCAGTCAAATCCGCTTATATATGCCGGACAATGTTATATATCCATATGCTTCCTTCAGCGATTAGGATTATGACGAGGTAAACCTTCTTATCTAAACAGGCATTTATCCTTGAAAGATAATCTTTCTTTGTTGCTAATTGTGTGATTAAGATGAAAGGAGCAATGGGAAGAATAATCCATACAAGTATGATATTCAATCATCATTTCAGGGAAATATTTTCCATTTATCATGATGAACTGGTTAATCTTTTCTTTTTCCATAGTTTTTAAATGTTGAAAATATAATTTGTTTTTATTTTCGCAAATACAACAAGCAAGTGCGAATTTTACTAAATGTCTTGTTTATAACGCTGTTAATATACTATGTCTTTTAGAAGTATTTCTTACAGCCTTTGTAATAACTAGGGGCGTATATTCTCTTAAAATAATCATCTCCACGATACAATCCGTCATTCAAGAAAGTGATGCTGGCGGATCCACTCTTGCTTTTGACTTGCAAGTCTCCATTGTCTGCAAGTTTGTAGGTGAACTTTTCTTTTAGACCATTAAAGTTATTAATAAATACACCTTTTCCGCAGCCATTAACATCGGGAGCACTAAATACCCAAGCTACACTAACTGTTTCATTATTACCAAAATTAAAGATATAGTCGACGACATTGTCTTTAAATTCTTTGTATTTGGCTTGTCTTTCTGCTTGTAGCTCCAACTCTTCTTGTGCTTTCTGCTTGTAGCTCCAACTCTTCCTCGGCCTTTTTGTCCTTGGCAAGCATATTGCTTATCTCCGTTTTATGGTTGCCGCCATCCTTGAACTTTTCCATGTATTCATTCTCCAAAGAAATCTTGGTGGCAAGGTCTTTGGTCTTGCAGATATTGGCATAGGCGGTAGAATCGTCTACCCATACTCTTAAGTTCTTGCGAATCTTGACAAGGTGTTCTGGAGATGCCTCCTCGAAGTAATTGTCAAGGTAAGCTCTCATCTCCTGAGGATTGTTCGAGGTTGATACTCGGGCAAAGGCCTTGTCCTCTTTTTCTTTAGAGTTACAGCTGGTCAAAATAGTTATGGCCAGCATGGATAAATATAAAAGCTTTTTCATATGTTATGTATTGATGTAAGATGTTGTATGATGTAATATTGCTATAGTCGGATATTACTTCATGACCTCAGTCAACTTTTGGGTGATTTCGACATAGCGTTGCATTTGCTCACTGGTAAAGTTGCCTTTGGCATCCTTGCATTTCTCGAGCAAATCCTGATAGTTGCCTTCCAGCTCCTGTGCTTCGCCGAGAGTAGACAGGTACTCTTCAGAACCTGGTTCCATGTCCTTTAACTTAGCATAGAAGTCAGAGAGTTTGTTGACATATTCCTCGTAGGAGTCGAGCATCTCGTCGATGTTGGTGTCTGAAGATGACGAAGAGAGGTCGTTAGAGGTGTCTTCACTTTCTTTGGTCTCCTCGGTCTTCTTCGACGCCCCCTTTCCGGTAATTTGCTCGATGGCATTAGGGATGTTGCAGTATGTCATAAACATGTAATGGTTGTCGGTGGTGGCACTTTCTAGGGTATTGTTCCAAGCTTCGTATGCCTTGGTGACCTTTTTGACATTTTCGCTGTCTTCACCCTCTTTTTGGATGATCTCTTCCCAATCAGGATAGTCCTGTGAAATCTTGTACAACTTTTCCATCAGCTCGTCATGTATTCTGTCACAGTCGTCGTTGCTGGATGCAGAAGCGAGTTCTTTGGTCGAACTTTCGTATGCCTCTACCAGTTTGTCGAACATGGAAGAAGAACATGCAGAGAATAGCAATGTCAGCATGAATGCCAAAAAAACAGAAATCTTTTTCATAATTAATGATATTTCAAATTAATAATATTGTTTTTAAAAGTAATCCATTATCATCAACCTCCCATTGCAAATGGGATGAATGCAAGTTTTACCGCCATGAAATTGTGGCAATTCAGTCAGATTATCTTTCGTGAATATCTTGTCGAGATTAATTTCATTTTATTCTATAGCTCCCGATGCTATCGCAAAGAAAAGCATAATGACAACATATTTTTTCATATCCTTGTGAATTATTTATTGTTCTTCTTTTTAAATACATTGACAAAAATTGTTCTTTCATTTCCTGGTATCTTTTCAATAGGATATCATCGTATTTCTTCTCACTGAAGATAACACTGCTGATGCTGGATAATACTTTTTGCATTACCTGTTCGTCGGTATCTGAAATATAAATGTTAGTTCTTTCCATGATGTTTATCATTTACTTTTTGGTTATTTCATTCTAAGGCACAAAAAAAGGTGCGAACCAATTTCATTCTGTTCTGAAGGTTCTGGACTACCTGTACACAAAGAATGAAAATCAGCTCACACCAATGGGTATATGTTGATACCCATCCCGCCGCAGCGGAATGGATACAATAATATACGGTTGGGTGAACAACTTCTGTCTTCGTTCTTGTGTACAATGAATTGTCCAGATTCTCAGTACGAACCAAGCATGGTTGTTTCCTTAACATGTCTGCTGTTTGTTTAGAACAGCACTGCAAATATACCATATTTTTTTTAATGTCGTTCATCGTGAGCTGATTTTTTGCAAAAATAGCTGATTTTTTTGCTTTTTCAGCGTTCCATTCTATTCCAAGTTCGAAATATGAGGCTTTTTTTGTGAAAATATCTTATTGGTTGGATTTGTTTTACTATCTTTGCAGCATGGAACAGATATTACGTGAGATGATAGAAAAGATGGTGGGGCGCAAGATGGTTGTGCCCCGCGACTTCGCTTGGTTGAGCGAAAAGGTGGAGGAACGTACCCAGCAAAGGGTGAGTGCCTCTACGCTGCGACGATTCTGGGGATATGTGAGCGAAGGGGTTTCTGCCAGTAAGTTTACCAAGGATGTACTGGCTAAATTTCTCGGTTATGCGGACTTTGAGGAGTTTGGATTGTCGCAAGGAACGGGAGAACGGCAGAGCCAGATGATTATAGGCAAGGAAATATCTTGTGATGATCTTTATGAGGGACAGATGCTCAAACTTTCCTGGCTGCCCGACAGAACCTGCATCATCAGGTATCAGGGAAACGGAAGTTTCAGAGTTCTGTCATCTGAAAATACCAGATTGACGAAAGATGATACCTTCGAGTGCCATCATTTCATCAATCATGAGCCTGCTTATCTCTATGCTTGGAAACATGGAGTTGATAAACCGGTTACTTACGCTATAGGTAAGAAGAACGGCATCATCGTGGAGCATTATTTGGAAGATTGAAATCTCGACAAGGTGGGCTTCACATATCTCTCTGAGGTATAAGACGATAGCTCATAGATGATATCTGCCTTCTTGCTGCCGGCGATGTCTTTAGAGAATGTCTGCGGATAAGTGGTCGTGATGAAATCATTGCTCTTATCTATAAACTGATAGAATGCCTCGCTCTTTTTCTCTACAGAACGGATGGTGTCTATGCCGGATTCCTTCCACATTTTGTCGATTGCTTTTTGGCCTTTTGATATGAGTTCGGCAGTTTGTGTCTGGGATGCAGAAGATGGCTCATCAGCTGCTGGCTGCTGGGAATGTTTGCTTTCAGAGAGTGGGGTTGCCTCACCGGCTTGCTGGCGGATGACTGTATCCTTCTTGGCTTCGTGATGTGCCGGGGGGATGCTAATGTTCTTTTCCTGCTGATGCAGTAAAGGATAACTGATGAAACCAAATAAGATGATACAAGCCAAAGCTGCGATTGCGATACGCTTGATACCGGATGGATGGCTGTTTCTGCGAGCCATGAAATCGGCTTTGAATTCGTCAACATTGGCATATCGCTGGGCTATGGGAGCCTTGCAGCGCTTGATGATAGCAGTATACGGTTTGCTTGGAAGTATCTTTTCCAGGATACAACCGATACTGAAGATGTCGTTGCGGATGTCTGCCTGTTGGGATACAAGCTGTTCTGGTGAGATGTAGCCCTGTGTGCCGGCTGGCTGTTTGAGGATAGCAAAATCATCGGTATCTGAAAGTCCGAAATCGATGAGCTTTACATGATTGCCGTTATGGGTAATCATGATATTGGAAGGTTTTAAGTCTCTGTGTACTATCTGTTTGGCGTGGATGTAATGCACAGCATCAAGCAACTGGAGGAAGATGTCTTCTCCCTCAGTTTTCCTACCGCTCCAGTGTTCCAGCGTGATACCATCTATCCATTCCATTACGATACAGGTACCCATTTCCGGTATTTCTTCCATGCTGTAGGCTGATACAATGTTGGGATGCTGCAGGGATATGAGAATATCGAACTCTTTGTGCAGCAGGTTCTTGTAGTTTTCGTCTTGACGGTATTGCTCCTTCAATCCTTTGAGCACCCACCATCTGCCATAGCGCTTAGCCTTGCAAAGAAGGTTGAATCCTTTGCAAGGTATGGGAGTAAAGTCTGAAAATTGCTCAGACCTTCTACTTTCTTCTATGACGATTCCAGAATATGAATCCATGTTATGCAGATTGGGTTGATAACTCGATTGCAAAGTTAGCTAAAAGTTTCGAGAAAATTCTCTTTAGGGAGATCTTTTTTTGAAATAGTAATCTATTTTCTATAGTGATTCTGCTTCAGATATCGTAGGCTTGTGGGATGATTACTGATTACGATTACAGTTCGATTTTCCGCTCTATATAATACAATAACCCCCAACCCGCTATAGCGAAAAGCAGGTTGGGGGAATTATAATGATTCCGCTTTCTTTATGGAAATCTTCTCTGCGTTTCTGCATCTCAGCGAATGAGAGGCGATTTACAAAGGATACTCCTCGAAAGCATAGAGTACAGTGCTCAAGTAACGCTCACCTGTATCTGGCAAGAGGGCTACGATCTTCTTGCCCTTGTTCTCAGGACGCTTCGCAATCTCGGTGGCTGCAAAAGCTGCAGCTCCTGATGAGATTCCTACCAGCAAACCCTCGGTCTGAGCCAAATCACGACCAGCCTTGATGGCATCATCGTTCTGAATGTCCAATACCTCATCAATGTATTCAGAAGAGTAAGTCTCTGGAATGAAACCGGCTCCGATGCCCTGAATCTTGTGAGGACCGCTCTGTCCGCCGTTCAATACAGGCGATGTGGCTGGCTCTACGGCAATCACCTTCACGTTAGGATTCTGCTCCTTCAAGTACTTGGCAATACCCGAAATGGTGCCGCCTGTTCCTACACCGGCTACGAAGATATCAATCTCGCCATCAGTATCAGCCCAGATTTCAGGACCCGTTGTAGCATAGTGCTTGGCTGGGTTGGCTGGGTTGGTGAACTGTCCTAAAATCACAGAACCAGGGATGGAATCTCTCAACTCCTCGGCAGCCTTGATGGCACCCGGCATACCGTCTTTGCCGCTGGTCAATTTCACCTGTGCGCCGTAAGCCTTTACCAAGTTTCTGCGCTCGATACTCATCGTCTCAGGCATGGTGAGGATGAGGTGGTAGCCCTTCACGGCTGATACCAAAGCCAATCCTACACCTGTATTGCCACTGGTAGGTTCGATGATGGTAGCTCCCGGTTTGAGGAGTCCCTTCTGCTCTGCATCCTCGATCATGGCGAGGGCTACGCGGTCTTTTACGCTTCCGCCTGGATTGAAGAATTCGACCTTAGCAATCACAGGAGTTTCCAAACCCTTGGATGTTGAATACTTACCCAATTCTACTAATGGGGTCTTACCGATTAAATCAGTAATCTGTTTATATATCTTTGCCATAATTTTTAAAATAAGTGAAGAGTGAAGAACGAAGAGTGAAGAATTCAAATGCTTTTCCTCTTTTCTTTAGCTTATCTTCTTTTTTTATATCAACCTCTTCTTTTTCTTCTCTATTAAAATTTATTAAATCTGATAATATTATTTTGTGAGGCGAAGGATATGAAGAGTAAAGCATTTGAATTCTTCACTCTTCACTCTTCACTCTTCGTTCTTCACTTAACATACGTAAATGCCTCGTCGAGTGCCTCGATCAGGTCGTCGATGTTCTCGATACCGATGCTCAATCGAACGGTAGAAGGATAGATGTGCTGCTCCTCCAACTCCTCTGGGCTCAGCTGAGAGTGAGTGGTTGTTGCTGGGTGGATAACCAGTGACTTCACATCGGCAACGTTAGCCAACAATGAGAAGATGCGCAGGTGGTCGATGAATTCCCATGCCTCTTTCTCGCCGCCCTTGATATCGAAGGTGAAGATAGAACCACCGCCGTTAGGGAAGAGCTTCTTGTAAAGCTCATGGTCTGGATGAGAAGGAACGGCTGGGTGATTAACCTTAGCCACCTTAGGATTGTTCTCCAGATACTCTACCACCTTCAAGGCATTCTGTACGTGGCGCTCTACACGGAGGCTCAATGTCTCCAAGCCCTGAAGAAGAATCCAGGCGTTGAATGGAGAGATGGTAGCACCTGTATCACGAAGGATGACCGCACGGATACGGGTTACGAAGGCAGCTGCTCCGGCTACATCTGCGAAGACTGCACCGTGATAAGATGGGTCTGGCTTGGCGAGGGTAGGGAACTTGTCGGCATTTGCCTTCCAGTCGAACTTACCGCCATCTACGATGACTCCACCGAGAGATGAACCATGACCGCCGATAAACTTGGTAGCTGAATGAACCACGATGTCAGCACCGTGCTCGATAGGGCGGATGAGATATGGAGTGCCGAAGGTATTATCGATAATCAATGGGATGTTGTGGCGATGAGCAATCTCTGCCAACTTATCGATATCAGTTACATCAGAGTTAGGATTTCCGAAGGTCTCTGCATAGAGAGCTTTGGTATTGTCCTGAATGGCTGCCTCTACCTGCTCGAAGTTGCGAGGATCCACGATGGTGTAGCTTACACCCTGTGTGGATAATGTATGAGTGATGAGGTTATAAGTACCACCGTAGATGTTGTCGGCAGCTACGATGTGGTCGCCATTCTGAAGGATGTTCTGCAGAGCGTAGGTTACTGCGGCTGCACCAGAAGCGACTGCCAAACCTGCTACACCACCTTCGAGAGCAGCTACACGGTCTTCGAATACGCCCTGTGTAGAGTTGGTCAAGCGACCATAGATGTTACCTGCGTCACGGAGTCCGAAGCGATCGGCAGCGTGCTGAGAGTTGCGGAACACGTAACTTGTTGTCTGGTAGATAGGCACCGCACGAGCGTCGGTAGCTGGATCTGGATTTTCCTGACCTACATGCAACTGAAGTGTCTCAAAGCGAAGTTTCTTTTCTGTACTCATAATCTATGTCCTTTCTTTTTTAAAAATTTTACGTCAATATGTCCTTATTCATTTATATAAAATAAATATGTCGCCCAGAAATCAGATTGAAGTTCTCTCTGAAAGACATTCTGATGTCTGTCTGAAAGTCATCATGTTGTTTGTTCTGATTGACGTTGCAAAGGTACGGCGATTTTTTGAGTTTAGAAATCGCATATGAGTAGTATTCCTGCTACCATGTTTGTGGTATTCGGGCATTTTTTAGTAGAGAAATGGGCAAAATTCCCTAATTTGGCCATTTTAAATTCCCGAATTTGGCCGAACAAAAAAATGTCCTCATCTGAAAGGGGGTATCAGATGGGGACAGTTTCTGTTATATTTTGCTACATTATAGTCTAAATCCTAAGCCGATGGTCATCGGGTAGCACTCGGGAGCCTTGGTCTTGTTGAGCAACGGGGTTATTCCGGCACGGGCGTAGAGCATCACTCCTGAGTAGCCGGCACGGGCCTCGAGGTTCAAGCCGATAGGGTTGAGGTTGATATCGCCCGTTTCGGTATGCTTGTGCTTTCCGATGAAGTAGCGGGAATGCTCGTGCCAGCGGTATTCTACCGATGGACCTAACGCCAGGAATGCATCATGGCATCCTATGCGCTTCTGCCACTCCAGCATGATAGGCAGGCGGAGTACATTGTAGCTGATATAGCTTTTCTTCAGCGTCTCGCCTTCTATCGGAGTCATTGCTGATACCCCGTTTTCGGTGCTTAATACATAATTGTCCTTGAAATGGTGGTGTACCTGTCCGATGGAGAGAGAGGAGGTGAGCGCCATTTCGTTGGAAAGGCGGAAGCAGAGACTGGTGAGGGTGATGCCCCATTCCCACGACTTGG
>OJKP01000780.1_pt1 | contig 21351 bp, 20 predicted proteins | sample 1596521 | NCBI WGS metagenome assembly OJKP01 (sample SAMEA4350130, study PRJEB24818) | metagenome | biome: human; feature: gut; material: faeces | place: Denmark | collected 2013-09
AGAATATAAACCTTTTAAAATGTATTGGTGATATGTATGTGATTATAGTTTATGATGTTGGTGAGAAGCGAGTAGGCAAAATGTTGAAACTTTGCCGCCAATATTTGTGTTGGATTCAGAACTCAGTTTTGGAGGGAGAATTATCTGAAGCTAAACTTCGGGAATTGCAAATGAAGATGAAAGCTATCATTGATGAATCCGAGGATAGTGTCATTGTTTTCACCAATAAAATGGGGTATAATATGAACAAACAGATTCTTGGAAAAGAAAGAATGTCTACCGATAATTTCTTATAAAGAGTTGTCGATGTGGTTCTATTTTGCTGTTTTGAGTTCGGCAAAACCTCCGAAAGTGTTCTTTGATTTATTGAAACCTCCATAAATAGGCAGGTTGTCGTAAGGCCGCAGAAAAAATATCTTTAGGCATCGACATTTTTCTGAAGATTTTTTTGTATCTTTGCACTCGCAAACCCATAGATTCTTAGGACATCTATGCCTAAGGATTAACGGGTTCTAATTGTACCTTTATGGAATTGAAATGTTCTTAATACCTCCTGAGCCTGTGGTTGAAGAGGTTCTAATTGTACCTTTATGGAATTGAAATTTAACAGTGACTCTTCGACCAGTAGAATAGTGGTTCAGTTCTAATTGTACCTTTATGGAATTGAAATTGATATACCATCCAGTCTAACAATCTTCTTGCTTTGTTCTAATTGTACCTTTATGGAATTGAAATTAGAGGAGACCTTCAAGAAGCCAAAGCAGCAGGAAGTTCTAATTGTACCTTTATGGAATTGAAATTGGAGCTGGAACCGAATAAGGAGCCGCCCGAACACCGTTCTAATTGTACCTTTATGGAATTGAAATTTTGCAGCTGCTTCCTTACCTTCCTTTCCAAGAAGTTCTAATTGTACCTTTATGGAATTGAAATGTCTTTCTCGATGTTGGCTCAGATGCAGGAGCAGTGAGTTCTAATTGTACCTTTATGGAATTGAAATAATAATACGATACCTTCTACAGCTCGCCCCATATGTTCTAATTGTACCTTTATGGAATTGAAATCATTATCAATATCATAGTTGACATCGTTACCCAAGTTCTAATTGTACCTTTATGGAATTGAAATAGGGTTGGACGTTCATGGCTACCGAGCTTCTGCTTGTTCTAATTGTACCTTTATGGAATTGAAATTTTCTATTTTCTATCCGATAACCGCTTCGCTCTGAGTTCTAATTGTACCTTTATGGAATTGAAATTATCTTTTCCGCTTATCCGTGCTGCGGTAGGGCTGTTCTAATTGTACCTTTATGGAATTGAAATATCTGAGGTAAGGAAAGATTAAGACCTCTTCTATAGTTCTAATTGTACCTTTATGGAATTGAAATCTTTGATAGTAGTAGGAACATCAATAAACAGCGTGTTCTAATTGTACCTTTATGGAATTGAAATCACGGATGAACATCTAAGATTTTACAGAGATAAAGTTCTAATTGTACCTTTATGGAATTGAAATCTAGATGCCAGATGCACCCACTAGATGCAGCCTCGTTCTAATTGTACCTTTATGGAATTGAAATTAAAATCCCGCTTCGCCGTGATGCGGTAGGGCTGTGTTCTAATTGTACCTTTATGGAATTGAAATCATGAACTTCGAGCTCCGCTCCGCTCGTTTCGGGGGTTCTAATTGTACCTTTATGGAATTGAAATCTGCTCCCTTCTTGTAAGCTACCCAAACATACTGGGTTCTAATTGTACCTTTATGGAATTGAAATAGAAGTTGGAGCAGCTTAGCAGACTCACAATGACGGTTCTAATTGTACCTTTATGGAATTGAAATGGGAGACGGAAGCACACACTAGGGAGGATGGCGCCAGTTCTAATCGTACCTTTATGGAATTGAAATAAATCGCATTCACCCGATGTGATTTTGAGAGTAGAGTTCTAATCGTACCTTTATGGAATTGAAATTCGTGATAATGTCTAGACCCTTGTCGCTGAAGATAGTTCTAATCGTACCTTTATGGAATTGAAATGTGGAGAAGCCCTTGACGAGTGCTTTTGCTCCTGCAAGTTCTAATCGTACCTTTATGGAATTGAAATAAGGCATTGAGTAGTGGGAAGGAACGACTCTTGCTGAGTTCTAATCGTACCTTTATGGAATTGAAATGCGGAAGTGGAACTCATCGGTGTAGGTATTGAAGGGTTCTAATCGTACCTTTATGGAATTGAAATAGCATCAGAGTGACGTGATCACATCGGACGTTGCGTTCTAATCGTACCTTTATGGAATTGAAATCAATAATTGGCATACTTCCGGTAGTTGGCTCGCCCGGGTTCTAATCGTACCTTTATGGAATTGAAATTGGCTAAGATATGCGATTACATCGCTCAGATGCCTGTTCTAATCGTACCTTTATGGAATTGAAATTCACCATAAACATCACCGATGAACTTAGGTGCTCGTTCTAATCGTACCTTTATGGAATTGAAATTCGTCAACACGAAAATCCTCTGTTTACTCCTACTTTTATGATTCTTCTTCCATCACCAGCAAAGATTTTGGCAAAATCGGGCTGTTTTTCTTTATTTAACTCTGAAATAGAGTGGAATATCAGAGAAAATCTATAAATTTGCATCCAAATACAATATTATGTAAAGAATGGAAGATAGAGAACTGTTGCTGAAAAGTGACCCAGAGTTTGACCGCCTCGCCTTTACGGTGTTGGCTATCGAGGCTTCGGCACAAAAAATGGGTATATCACCGTCTGAAATGAGAAAGCGATTGGATAAGGTGGGGCTAATCAAAAGTCTCATTCAAGATTGCTATGACACTCTACATACCGAGAGCCGGGAAGCTGTGGCAAGTGATGTGGTCGAAGCTCTTAAAAATTGGGAAAGAAAAGAATAATGGAAAAGCAGTTCAAATCATACGAAAGGGTATAATTATGTTGGATTTCTTATTATGGAATAAAATCGCTCGTGTCATAAAGCAATTAGCTGATACGTTGCATATATCAACCGACAGAGCATTACAGATATTCTATGACTCTGATGTTTGCCGTATGCTACATGACAAAGAACTTGGCTTGCATCTGATGAGTGATACATATATTGTAAATGACTTGATAGAAGAGCAAAGGAATAAGCAATAGCAAAACAATGGAAGATTCGCTAAGGTATAGACAAGCTAAAAGGAAATATTGATGCAGGTCTCTTGATAGATAAGCCAGTTCTACAATATGTTTGAAGAAAATGAGGCTGTGGCCCATCATTCCCCCATAAGACAAAAGTCGCCATAGACTTGTGGCGCAGTCAACCACTATGGTTGTACTTCATAACAAATAAAATCATTTTAAAGCCCTGGTGCGAGACGCATCGGGGCTTTTTGGCGCCAAGTCCTACAGCTTGATGCCGTATTTCCTGATGCCTTCTCCCATCATCTCTTCCGGAATAAACATTTTGAGGGTATCGACAAGGGTATTCAGCATACGCTCACGGATGAAATCCTCTCTGATATAGATTGATATGCGCCTCTGCCGCCCTCGCAAAATTGCGAAAGCGGTTGAGTGCCACAATATATTTCAGTTGCTGTAAATTCATATCGTTATTCTATTTATATCATCAGTCAAATACAGGACTTATCTTGCCTTTAACGTGCTCGCTTTGCGCCTTGTATTTTGCCATTGCCTTCTACTTATCGGTTAGTTTATCCAATTGTTCTTCCAGCAGTTCTGCCGCATCCGCTACGCAGAGTGGGCATTCTCTGAGGACCTTTCCTGTGCCCACCCCCTTGAGAAGTTTGCACTGGGTAGCTCCGTTGCGTTGCTGGAATTGAGTCATAATCTGTCGCATCGCCTTGACAGACTTAGCCTTATCCTTGGTGGCAAGTCCCAATACCACTCCAGCTCCTACTAGGGCGCCGCAGGTTCCTTCCATATTACCCATTCCTGCCGCAAAGGCATTGCCCACATTGCTAAGTGTCTCTTCGTCCATACCCGTATAATCATAATAGGTACAAACCACTGCCTGGGTGCAGTTGTGTGATCCACAACGCTTCTTTTCTGCTGCTATTTCTTTTCTTGTTTCCATCATTATTCTTGTTTCGTTTAAAAATCTGGTGCAAAGTTACGGTTTTTATGATAGATAAACGAAAGTTATTGGCTATTTTATTATAGACATTTTCTATTAATGTTTTTTTTGCCATTGCGTGGCATTAGGTGGCAATAGGTGGCAATAAAAAATGCCCTTATTGCCACGCTTAAATGATTAAATACCAAATGGTTATCTAATTGCGTGGCAATAGTGGCATTATATTAGGAAAAACTTTTCCTGATTATAAGCTTTCTTCTTTTACTAATAAATGTTATAATCCATGCATTCCTTCCCCAAATCATTTGCTCTCTCTGGAATTTACTGTAACTTTGCAGTAAGTATCTGATAAAAAATTAAAAGTGCTATTTATAATAAGGTATAGATTATGCAATACAAGAATATCATATTCGATTTAGGTAATGTCTTGGTGAAACTCAATCCGGAAGGATGCATTGGGGCTTTCAAGGCGATAGGAATGGGGGAGTTGGTTGATTCAAATCCTCAGAGTGAGGGGATGAAGCTGATGAGCAAGCTGGGTGTGGGAATGATTACCACCGAAGCGTTCTGCGATGCAGCCCGTGAGTTGACAGGAGCTGATGTGACGAATGAAGAGATCATCGATGCTGCCAACAAGATGCTGGTGGAGATTCCTGATGAGAAAAAGGAGCGACTCCTGCAGTTGAAGAAGGCTGGCTACCGCCTCTTCCTCTTGAGCAATACCATCGATGTGCATTGGGATTATTGCGTGGAGCATCTCTTCCCTTATCAGAACCATGGGGTAGAGGATTATTTCGAGCACTGTTTCCTCTCTCAGCGAATGCATCTGGCAAAACCTGATGCCCACATCTATGAGGAGGTAATCAGGCAGGCGAACATCCATCCCGACGAAACCCTCTTCATAGACGATCTGAAGGAAAACTGCCAAGCTGCCGAGAAGCTGGGCATCCATACCTTCCAGAACGTGAAGTTTGATGATTGGCTTGCACTTCGATTCTGATATACCCGTCAGAATCGAAGCTTTTGTTAAAAGGCATCAAAATGATTTGTCAAATGATACCCGGTAATCGAAGTTTCGCAAGTAAGCTCAGTTGGTTTTATTTTTTATTTATCCTTTCTGAATATCTTATCCACAACTACGGCAATGGCACCATCGCCCGTTACATTGCAGGCGGTTCCGAAACTGTCCATCGCAATATAGAGGGCTATCATGAGCGCCTGCATATCAGCATTGAAACCCAAAACAGAGGCTAGCGGACCAAGCGCTGCCATCACGGCTCCTCCCGGAACTCCCGGAGCAGCCACCATACAGATGGCGAGTACGAAGATGAAGTTGAGAAAGAGAGGGAGATTGCACGGCATACCATTGATGAGACAGATGGTTAGCGCACAGCAGGTGAGCTTCATCATTGAACCCGAGAGATGGATGGTGGCACAGAGCGGAATGGTGAATCCGGCAATGCCATCGGTGACACCGTTTTTCAAGGTCTGCTTCAATGTTACCGGGATAGTGGCTGCCGATGAGGAGGTGCCCAGTGCTGTGAAGTAGGCTGGTAACATATTGAGTAGCAGACGGAAAGGATTCTTATGAGTCAATCCGCCAGCCAACAGATATTCGTAAAGTAATATCACGATATGGAGCACGAGAATCACGAGGATAATCTGTGCAAAGACCAGCAGGATATGGTAGGCTTCACCAGAGAAAGTCATGCCCAGGAAGATGCCGAAGATGTAAAGGGGCAGGAGGGGGATGATGACTTTGGCGATGACACCGGAAACGATTTCCTTGAATTCCTGGAATATCTTTTGCATGGTGCGGCTGCCTTTATGGGCAATGCCCAGTCCGGCGATGAACGAGAACACGAGGGCACTCATCACATCTACCATGGCAGGTATCTTGATTTCGAAGAAGGGTTTGAGTTCTTCCACTTTGTCTACTGCCACATGGGCCGAGTTGGCAATCATGTGTGGAAAGAGAGCAGAGCCTGTGCCATAGGCTAGTAGACCTGCCAGGATGGTATCGGCAAAGGCGATGCCCACGGTGGCAAGGAGGAGTTTTCCGGCTCCATGTCCGATATCGGCAATGGCTGGTGTTACGAGACCGATGATGATGAGCGGTATCATGAAGCCAAGAAACTGGCTGAAGATTCCGTTGAAAGTGAGAAACGCTCTGACGGCTGCTTCATTGAAGAAATTGCCGAAGATTACACCCAACAGGATGGCAATGATGATTCTTGCCAAAAGTGGCATTTTGATTCTTTTCATATCCGTAGTTTTGCTTTTTTGTTTGCAAAGGTACGGCTTTTCTTACTATTTTCCAAGCTTTTGCTCAATAAAAAGCCTATCTCAATAAAAACATCTCAAAGAAAAAGCTCTTCTCAACAAAAAACGCCCTCCTGCCTCTCAGCAGAAGGACGCCAACCTTTTTTTCTTGTACAATGTATGAATTCAGATACTATCTGTTTTTTTACAGATTGTCTTTCTCGATATCCTTGAAGTACTTGTAAGTGCTAACCTTCAATTCGTCGGTAGCGCTCTCATCGCAAACGATGATGCCGTGCTTGTGAGTCTGCAATGCGCTGATAGTCCAAGCCTGGGTAACAGGACCCTCGATAGCAGCCTGGAGAGCACGTGCCTTGCTGTGGCCGTTGCAGAGAATCATCACTTCCTTTGCAGCCATAACTGTGCCAACACCTACGGTGAGCGCTGTGCTAGGAACCTTGTTCATATCGCCGTCGAAGAAACGGGAGTTAGCGATACGGGTATCAGTTGTCAAAGTCTTCACACGGGTAAGAGAGTTGAGTGAAGAGAAAGGCTCGTTGAAAGCGATGTGACCATCAGGACCGATACCTCCGATGAAAAGGTCGATGCCGCCAGCCTCAGCAATCATCTGCTCATAGTGTGCACACTCTTCCTCCAGGTTCTCTGCGTTGCCGTTCAGGATATGGATGTTCTCCTTAGGGCAGTCGATGTGGTCGAAGAGGTTGCGAGCCATAAATGAATGGTAGCTCTCTGGGTGAGACTCAGGAAGACCTACGTATTCGTCCATGTTGAAGGTGAGTACATGTTTGAAAGAAACTTCGCCAGCCTTGACAGCCTTGACGATTTCAGCATACATACCCATTGGTGATGAACCAGTAGGCAAACCCAATACGAATGGTTTCTCTGCTGTTGGGTGGAAAGCCTTGATAGTCTCCACAACGTGACGAGCTGCCCAACGTGACAACTCATCATAATTCTTTTCGATAATTACGCGCATAATTGCAAAATGTTTTTTGGTTGTTTTTATTTAAATGTTGATTATATTTCCCAAGCCATGGCTGATGCTCCCAAGACGGCAGCCGATGCACCCTTCAGTCCGCTGATAAGGAACTTAGCCTTACCCTGATACAGACTCAGTACGTGCTTTTCGTATGCTTCCTTGATAGGATTCATCAGCAGATCGCCTGCATTAGCCAGACCTCCGAAGAAGATGAATGCTTCAGGGCTGAGTACGGTAGCAACATTGGCACACGCCTCACCGATCATTTCACCGGTCTGCTTGAAAATCTGCAGAGCGAGCTCGTCCTGCTTCATAGCCTCATTGTAGATATCCAGAGAGGTAAGCTTGTCAAGAGGAATGTTCTTGAGGCTGGAAGTTGTGTCAGGATTGTTGGCAAGCATTTCCTTGGCTGTTCTTACCACTCCTGTTGCAGAGCAGTATGTCTCCAGACATCCACTTCTTCCACATCCGCAAGGACGTCCGTTTACCAGTGTCACAATCATGTGACCCAATTCTCCTGCGAAGCCATCGCATCCGTAGAGCAACTGACCGTTGACAACAATGCCGGAGCCTACACCTGTACCCAGGGTGATTTCTACGAAGTTGTTCATGCCCTGTGCCACACCATACCATTTCTCGCCGAGCGCAGCAGCGTTGGCATCGTTGGTGAGAGCTACCGGAACACCGAGCTTATCCTCAAAGAGCTTTGCCAGAGGTACGATTCCCTTGCCCCAAACCAGGTTGGCAGCATTCTCAATCGTTCCTCGGTAGTAGTTGGCGCTAGGAGCTCCGATTCCCATTGCCTTGATGTTCTCCATGCCACCAGTTTCTTCTACGATAGTCATCACTGCCTGGCATGAAGCAGCGACATACTCTTCTACTGTTGTATAGGCTTGTGTCTTGATAGAGGTAGATGCTTTGATTTCTCCGCTACTGTCAACGATGCCGAACACAGAATTCGTTCCACCCAGGTCGAGGGCGATAACAAACGGTTTCTCGTTTTGTTTCATCATGTTTAAATTGTGTAATGAATAGTTGAATAGTTATTTATTTCTTTCTTAAGAATGTCCTTGTAATATTTTGCTTCTTGCCATGAGGCAGGCTCCTATCAGTCCTGCATGGTCTTTTAAGGCAGATGTTACGATTTGCGAGTCTTCACTAACCATATTGAGTGAGAATTTCTTGATACCCATGCAGATAGGCTGGGTAAGATAGTCACCGGTAACCGAGAGATCGCCTCCGATGACGAGCATTTCCGGATTGAAGGTGTTGATGATTCCTGCGAGATTTGTTCCCAGCTCCACAGCCATTCTCTGCAGTGATTCGATGCTGAGCACGTCTTCCTTCTTGATGGCATCCAGTATGTCCTGGAGGGTGAGTTCCTGGTGCAGTTTCATCACCTTGTCGGTGAGCACGGAGGTTCCTCCTTCCTGCAGCTTCTGGTTCATCTTTCGGAGCAGTGCAGAGCCTGATGTTTCAGTTTCCATGCATCCTGTTTTTCCGCAATGGCAGATGATGTCATTATTATATATGTGCATATGACCGATTTCTCCCGAGAAGCCCGACTTGCCCTGGTACAGTTTGCCGTCGATGATGATTCCGATGCCGATGCCCCAGCTCACATTGACGAAGATTACGTTCTTGATTCCCTTGCAAACTCCCTTGAGACTTTCTCCGTATGTCATGCATCGGGTGTCGTTGTCAATACAGAAAGGAAGTCCGAGTTTTTCAGACATTGTCTCTGCCAAAGGTTTTCCTAGGCAGGAGAAGTAATTATAGGCACAGCCTATTTCCGGATTCACTCGTCCTCCAATGCTCATGCAGGCATTCTTGATCTGGCTTTTGTCAATGCCCGATTTTTCAACAAAGCTGTTGATGGATTTAATGAAGGTCTCGAAGCATTCCAAGTTGTCTTTATAGTCAAAGTCAATCTTTACCGGGTCTGCAATCATATTGCCGCAGAAGTCGCAGATGCCGAAAGTGAGATTTTCTTTTCCGGTATCTATTCCGAGAAAATATCCTGAGGTAGCGATAAGGTCGTATATCTTAGGCGCTCTCTTAGAATAGTTGTCTCTTTTGCCTGTCGTTTGCACCAACCCGATTTCGATGAGTTCGTTCAGTGTCTTGGTGGTATATGGAACGCTGACCCCCAAATTCTTGGAGAGCTCAGCAATAGTTTGCCCACCGTGTTCAATGAATTGGTTGAGGAGGGCAGACATTGACGCAGACCATTTTTTATGATTGATGATGTCTTTTAACATATAGAGATCTCTTAATTAATTATTTTATGCTGCAAAGTTAAATAAATAAATTCGTTTTATTAATATTTCTAAGTTAATTAATCTAAATATTTAAAAGAAAATGATATTTTAGTCTTTTTCTTGCTGTTTTTACCTTGTTTTCGAGCTACTTTAGACTGATTTCCTGCCTTTTAATAGTTTTTAAATCATACAAGTTCTCTTTTAGATATATAATAAGATATTATGTAGAAAAAGGACATAATAAATAATTAAACTAATTTATTTAATGATAATAATGAAAATAGGTTTATTAAAATTTGGAGGATGATTAATTTTGTTGTATATTTGCACCCGAATAACAAAACTAACAATCAAATAATGAAAAATAAAAAGTTTTATCCTTGGTTGGTTGTAGCTCTCCTTTGGGTAGTGGCTCTCCTCAACTATATGGACCGCCAGATGCTTTCCACCATGCAGGCGGAAATGAAGGCAGACATCGTGGAGTTGCAGCAAGCTGAGGCCTTCGGAGCTTTGATGGCTGTCTTCCTTTGGGTGTATGGAATCGTGAGCCCATTCGCTGGTATCGTGGCTGATAGAATCAGCCGAAAGAAATTGGTGGTGGGCAGTCTCTTCGTCTGGTCGCTGGTTACTTACCTCATGGGGGATGCTTCCAGTTTCAACCAGCTCTACATGCTCAGAGCTTTGATGGGTATCAGTGAGGCACTCTACATTCCTTCTGCTCTCTCGCTCATTGCCGATTGGCATGAAGGCAAATCCCGCTCTCTCGCCATCGGCGTCCACATGACCGGTTTGTATGTGGGTCAGGCCATCGGCGGATTCGGTGCCACAGTGGCTGCAGCCTTTTCTTGGCATACCACTTTCCACTGGTTCGGAATTCTCGGAATCGCTTATTCTGTAGTGTTGCTCCTGTTGTTGCGTGATAAGGACAAGGATACGGTGAATGTAGCTCCTGTGCAACAGGCAAAACCTGCCAAGGGTGGACTCTTCCAAGGCTTGTCGGTAGTGCTTTCTACCTGGGCTTTCTGGGTTATTCTTTTCTATTTCGCAGTACCTTCTCTCCCGGGTTGGGCAACCAAGAACTGGCTCCCTACCTTGTTTGCTGAGAATTTGGGCATCCCAATGTCGCAGGCGGGTCCGATGTCAACCATCACCATCGCCGTATCTTCATTGCATGGTGTACTTTTCGGAGGTGTGCTTTCTGACAAGTGGGTACAGAAGAACATCCGTGGACGTGTTTATGCCAGTGCCATCGGTTTGGGTATGACCATTCCTGCGCTCTTCCTCCTCGGCTTCGGTCACAGTCTGGTAGCCATCGTAGGAGCAGGCTTGCTCTTCGGTATCGGTTACGGCATGTTTGATGCCAACAATATGCCAATCCTCTGCCAGATTATCTCGGCAAAGTACAGAGCCACAGCATACGGTATCATGAATATGGTGGGCGTATTTGCCGGAGCCATGGTTACACAGGTGATGGGTAAGTGCTCTGATGGCGGCAACCTGGGCTTTGCCTTCGCCGTACTCGGCATCGTGGTGATAGCTGCACTGACACTCCAGCTTGTCTGCCTGAAACCAAAGACAGATAATCTGGAATAAAAAATAAAGAAAAAGAATCATATAACTAACTTACAAAATATATTTTGATTATGGAAAAAATCATAGGACTCATTGATGCACCGTTCACTCCTTTTTATGCCAACGGTGATGTGAACTTGGAACCTATCGAGGCTTATGCCAAGATGCTTCAGAAGAACGGTCTTAAGGGCGTGTTCATCAATGGCTCTTCTGGTGAGGGCTACATGTTGACCACCGAGGAGAGAATGCTCCTTGCCGAGAGATGGGTAGCGGTGGCTCCAAAGGACTTCAAGATTATCGTTCATGTGGGTAGCTGCTGTCTCCGTGAGAGCCGTCGACTTGCAGAGCATGCTCAGAAGTTGGGTGTTTGGGGTATCGGTTCAATGGCTCCTCCATTCCCACATATCGGTCGCATCGAGGAACTGGTGAAGTATTGCGAGGAGATTGCTTCTGCAGCTCCAGAGCTTCCTTTCTACTACTACCACATTCCTGCATTCAACGGTGCTTATCTGCCAATGCTCGACTTGCTGAAGGCTGTAGATGGACGCATTCCTAACTTCGCTGGTATCAAATATACCTTCGAGAGTCTGTATGAGTACAACCAGTGCCGTCTCTACAAGGATGGCAAGTACGATATGCTCCACGGTCAGGATGAGACCATCCTCCCTAGCTTGGCTCAGGGCGGTGCACAGGGTGGCATCGGCGGAACAACCAACTACAACGGTAAGGAACTGGTGGGTATCATTGAGGCTTGGAAGAACGGTGATATCGAGACAGCACGCGAGAAGCAGAACTTCGCTCAGGAGGTCATCAACGTGATCTGCCACTACCGTGGTAATATCGTGGGCGGCAAGCGCATCATGAAGCTGATGGGCTTTGACTTGGGTCCTAACCGCATCCCATTCCGCAACATGACCGATGAGGAGGAGCAGGCTATGAAGAAAGAGTTGGAGGCAATCCACTTCTTCGAGCGTTGCAATAAGTTTTAATTTCAATCATCTCCACAAAATCAATAAGAATGAATATTAAAGAATATATCAAGCAGTGGGCTGAATCCTACAAGAACGACTTAACTCAGAACATCATGCCTTTCTGGATGGAGCATGGATGGGATAAGGTGAACGGTGGTGTCTATACTTGTGTGGATAGAGACGGAAGCCTGATAGACTCCACCAAGTCGGTATGGTTCCAGGGGCGATTTGCCTTCATCTGCGCTTATGCATATAATAATGTAGAGAAGAATCCATTGTGGTTGGAAGCAGCGAAGAGCACGCTCGACTTCATCGAGAACCATTGTTTCGACGAGAACGGAAGAATGTACTTCTCTGTTACAGCCGAGGGCAAGCCATTGCGCATGCGCCGCTACGTATTCTCTGAAACCTTCGCTGCCATTGCGATGTCAGAGTATGCCCTGGCTACAGGCGACCAGAAGTATGCCGAGCGTGCCTTGCAGATTTTCAAGGACACCCAGCGCTTCCTCACCACACCAGGCATCTTGGCTCCTAAGTTCGAGGAATCAGTGCAGTTGCAGAGCCACAGCATCATCATGATTCTCATCAACGTAGGTTCCTGTATCCGCAAGGTTATCAACGACCCTAAGCTCACCGAGCAGATTGATGAGTCAATCGCCAAGCTGAAGAAGTACTTTATCCACCCAGAGTTCAAGTGTCTCCTGGAGACCGTAGGAATGAACGGTGAATTTGTGGATACCTGTATGGGTCGCACCATCAATCCGGGCCATTGCATCGAAACCTCCTGGTTTATCATGGAAGTAGCTAAGCAGAGAGGTTGGGACAAGGAGATAACCGATATGGCACTGCAGATCTTCGACTGGTCTTGGGACTGGGGATGGGACAAGCAGTATGGCGGCATCATCAACTTCAGAGACTGCAGGAATCTTCCTGTACAGGATTATTCACAGGATATGAAGTTCTGGTGGCCACAGACCGAAACCATCATCGCTTCTCTCTATGCTTACCTTGCAACAGGTGATGACGAGTATATCTACAAGCATCAGCGCATCAGCGAGTGGACCTACGCCCACTTCCCAGATGCAGAGTTCGGCGAGTGGTATGGTTATCTTCACAGAGACGGTACCGTGGCACAGCCTGCCAAGGGCAATCTCTTCAAGGGTCCGTTCCACATTCCGAGAATGATGATCAAGGCATACTCTCTGTGCCAGGAGATTTTGAACAAAGAAGTATAAATGAACAAAAAACGAGAAATATGATTTTTTCAGCAAATATAAGCAAGGCATTGTGTCTCGCTACGATGGGTATTACCCTGATGATGCCTGCACAGGTTGCTGCTGCAACCCCAGAAATGGCAGTTGAGGCTCAGGCTGTGAACGCTCAGGACGGCATCACCGTCTTCCCTAACAAGGAAGCACAGTATCGCATTCCTGCCATCGTGGAGTGTAAGTCGGGAAAGTTGATTGCCTTTACCGATCATCGTTATCATAATAAGGATATTGGTGGAGGCCGTCATCTCGACATCGTGATGAAGACCAGGACGGATAAGGGTACTACCTGGAGCTCTCCTGAGCAGATGGTGGCAAAGGGCGGAAACGGTATTGCTACCAGTTTCGACTGCGCCCATGGCGATGCGGCTGTCGTAGTAGATAAGAAGAGCGGCAGAATCCTCCTGATGTGTGCATCGGGCGGTATCGGCTACTGGGAGTCTAAGCGTGGTCATCTCCTGATGATGGGTAGATACTACAGCGACGACGAGGGTAAGACATGGTATGGCGAGGAAGTGACCAAGCAGATTTACGACCTCATGCCAGAAGTGGAATCAGCCTTCTTTACCAGTGGTAGAATCTGCCAGAGTAAGCAGATCAAGGTGGGCAAGTACTATCGTGTCTATACCGTGTTGTGTACCCGCAGCGGTAACCGCATTCTCTATAGCGATGACTTCGGTCAGAACTGGAATGTTTTGGGCAAGAACGTTGCTGAGGCTGCTCCTCACGGAGATGAGGCTAAGGTTGAAGAGTTGCCAGACGGTAATGTGTTGCTCAGTAGCCGTGCGATGGGTGGACGCCACATCAACATCTATACTTATGAGGATAAGAAGACAGCCACAGGTTCTTGGGGCAAGGTAATAGCTTCTGATGCCAAGAATATGGGTGTTGCTGCCCATAGGAACTCTTGCAATGGCGAGGTTCTCATGGTGGATGCCAAGAAGAATGGCAAGAAAGTAAAGCTGTTGCTTCAGAGTGTTCCGGTAGGTCCAGGCCGTAACAATGTAGGTATCTACTACAAGGCATTGGAGACTCCTGCTGATTATGCCACTCCAGAGGCGATTGCCAAGAACTGGGAAGGCTGCTATCAGTTGAGCAATACAACATCGGCTTACTCAACCATGGTTCAGGGCAAGAATGGCAGCATCTACTTCCTCCTGGAGGAGAATGCCTTTAAGGATCCGAAGACACAGACGGATGATTACTACGATATCCGATTCTATAACCTGAGCATTGAGCAGATAACAAATAATAGATATAAATAACTGAACTTCCTGATATGCGAAAGTTCAGTTATATATATAGTATATAGGTTATGTTGTATGATAAATTAATTTTTCCAAAAAGAACATTGACAGTCATTTTGCTGTCGATGCTCTCAATGGGCTTCCTCTCAGTATCGGCAGCCCGAAAGAAACCTGTACGGAAAATCAAGGTGGCTTGCGTAGGCAACAGTATTACCTATGGTACAGGAATCCAGGATAGAGAACATTTCTCCTATCCCGTACAACTACAGAATATGTTGGGTGACAAATACCTGGTAGGCAACTTCGGAAAGCCGGGCGCCACCCTGCTGAACCACGGGCACCGTCCGTATATGAAGCAGGAGGAGTATAGGCAGGCGATGGCCTTCAAGGGCGATATCGCAGTCATCCACCTGGGCATCAACGATACAGATCCCAGAAACTGGCCTAACTATCGTGACGAGTTCGTGAAAGATTATCTTTCGTTGATGGACTCTCTGCGTTCTTCCAATCCAAAGGTAAGATTTATCCTGGCTTGCATGACGCCGATAGCTCATCGTCATCCCCGATTCATTTCGGGCACCAAGCTGTGGCACGATGAGATACAGAAAGCCATCAAGGTGGTGGCTCGGGTGAGTGGGGCAGAACTCATCGATTTCCATGCGCCTCTCTATCCATATCCTAACCTGTTGCCGGATGCCATTCATCCGAATGCAGAAGGTGCAGGTATCCTGGCTAAGACCGTTTATGGTGGAATCACCGGAAACTATGGCGGCTTGAAACTGTCTGATCTCTATACAGATTATATGGTGTTGCAGCGCAACATACCGCTTGATATTCATGGAACAGCCAATACCGGTGAACAGGTAGTGGTGAGCATTGCCGGTCAGAAGGTTTCAGCCATTGCCAATAACCGTGGTGAATGGAATGTCACCTTGCAGCCATTGGCGGTAGGTACGGATTATACGCTCACCATCCAGGCGGGCAAGCTGAAAAAGGAGTTCCGTCATGTGGCTGTAGGCGAGGTGTGGCTGTGCTCAGGTCAGTCGAACATGGCGTTCCGACTCAACCAGGCTGCCACTGGCAAGCGTGATATCGCCCAGGCTAATGACCCCGACCTGCGACTCTTCGACATGAAGGGAAGATGGGAAACTTACGATGTGGCATGGCCGGCATCCTGCCTGGATTCGCTGAACCATCTGCAGTATTACAGGAATACCACCTGGAAGGGTGCTACCCCAAAAACTGCAGCCCAGTTCTCTGCCGTAGCCTATTATTATGGTAAGATGTTGCGGGATAGTCTGAAGGTGCCTGTGGGATTGATCTGCAATGCCATCGGCGGTGCTCCTACGGAAGCCTGGGTAGATAGAAATACCTTGGAAACCCAGTTCCCGGCAATCCTGTGCAACTGGTTGCAGAACGACTTTATCCAGGATTGGGTAAGAGGTAGAGCTGCCCGGAATCTGACCAATGATGCCACCCGTCTGGGCCGTCATCCTTATGAGCCATGTTATCTTTATGAAAGTGGTATCTTGCCTTTGCAGCAATATCCTATCAAGGGTGTTATCTGGTATCAGGGTGAATCGAATGCACATAATATGTATGCTCATGAACAACTCTTCCGTCTCTTGGTAGATAGTTGGCGTAGCAACTGGAAGAACCCTGAGATGCCATTCTATTTTGTGCAGTTGTCGAGTCTGAACCGTCCTTCATGGACCTGGTTCCGAGACAGTCAGCTCAGATTGATGAAGTCTATCCCAAATACCGGAATGGCTGTTTCTTCTGATCAGGGTGACTCTCTTGATGTGCATCCAACGAATAAACAGCCTGTTGGCGAACGTCTGGGCCGCTGGGCATTGAACCAGACTTACGGACATGCAGTTACTCCTTCGGGGCCTATATATAATAATGTGGTAAAAGAGGGGAATCATCTGGTAGTGTCCTTTACTTATGGCGATGGACTCCGCACATCGGACGGCAAGTCTCCTTCCTGCTTCGAAATAGCTGAGGAGGATGGTTTGTTCTATCCTGCCCTGGTAAAGATAGAAGGCAGCAAGGTAAGATTGAGTTCTCCGGAGGTCAAGGCTCCAAGATATGTAAGATATGCATGGCAACCTTTCACCCGTGCCAATCTGGTCAATAAGGAAGGATTACCGGCATCTACATTCAGAGGAGAGGTCAAATAGCCAACTCAATAATCACTGTTAATAGCATCAGAATATGAAATGTATTAATTCGCTTTTAGCATTATCTATCATTATTATAATAAATAGTTGTAGTACAATGAAATCAAATTTAAAGACACAATTTACAAATATCAGTTCAATGTCTGGCTTCCCTTCTGGGGAGGTTGGATATGAACTCGGTGTTTCTGCTTGTTATGCAGGTTTCATCGGCGACTATCTGGTAGTGGCTGGTGGATGTAATTTCCCGGAGCCAGGAAAGAAAAAGTATTATTCCAGCATCTATGCTGCGAAGGTTACTGGTAATGAGGAAACTTTGCAGTGGGAGATGATAGGCAATCTGCCTGAGCCTGCTGCCTATGGTGGTGTGGTTGCCTCTGGTGATAGCTTGATTCTGGTTGGTGGATGTAATACGGAGCATAGTTTGCGAACCGTTTTGAGCATCCATCTGGACCAGGAAAACGGCAAACCTATATTGAAGTCTTTGCCAGACCTGCCTTGTACGGTGGATAATATGGGAGTATGCCTCCTGGATACTCGTCTCTTCGTGGTGGGTGGTAATCAGGACGGGCGACCATCTGCTTCCGTCCTGACAATGGAAATCGGAAAGGATGAGAAGTGGACCCTGGAAACAGAGTTGATTGGAGAACCTCGAGTTCAGCCGATATGTGCAGCCTACAACGGCGAACTCTTTGTTTGGGGCGGATTCTATGAGAATGGCAAATCCAGTATCGTGGCTACATCTGGATTGCGCTATCAGCTGATGAGTAAGAGCTGGACTTCGCTTCCTGCACCTGTCAACTTGCAGGATAAGGAACTCACGCTTACTGGAGCCACAGCCATACTGGAGGTTTCAGCCAAAGGAAATGCTCAGATTGTCTGTGCCGGTGGTGTGAACAGAGAAATCTTCTGGGATGCTATCAGCGGTACCTATTCGATGGTAGCCAAGACGGATTATCTGAAAAAGGATATTTCATGGTATAAGTTCAATAATAGTCTCTTGATTTATAACTTGAAGACAGAACAATGGGAAATTCCATTCCCTGAAAACGCCCTTTTGGCTCGAGCGGGTGCCCAAGTTGCTTTGCGAGGACATACCTTATATTATATAGGTGGTGAATTGAAGCCTGGACTTCGTTCACCTGGTATTGTGAAGGTAGATTTACGTTAATAATGATTCGACCTGTATGGTTTCAGTGCCTGTTGAGGCTTCTGACCATACAGGTCTTTTTTGTTTTGTGTTTGTGATGGCAAAATGAAAGTGAAGATGTGTGATTTGCTTTCATTTTGTATTTTTTTTTTAATTTGTTTTATCAAATAGTAAGCAATTGAAAATAAATAAAACAAAAAGTAAGTAATATGATGTTTATTTAAGCAAAATGTCGTACCTTTGCACTCGTAAACAAACAAAATGTAATTTAAAGAATAGGAGAGATTAACATGAAAAAGATCGAAGCTATCATCCGTAAGACTAAGTTTGAGGATGTAAAGGAAGCATTGCTTGCCGCTGACATCGAGTGGTTCTCTTACTACGATGTAAGAGGAGAGGGCAAGATGAGACAGGCTCGTATCTACCGTGGTGTCATGTATGATACCAGTAGTATTGAGCGAGTGTTGCTGAATGTTGTCGTGCGCGACAAAAACGTAGAGAAAACGATTAATGCCATCCAGGAGGCTGCCCGTACCGGCGAGATTGGTGATGGTCGAATCTTTGTAATTCCTGTAGAGGATACCGTGAGAATCCGTACAGGTGAAAGAGGCGACATCGCACTTTATAATGCCGAGCAGGAGAAGTGATACTTTGAACTTGGAACATGGAACATTGAACTTTATGATATGCCTTATAGGTCTTGTCTTGATACTAATCATAAAGTTCAAAGCTCAAAGTTCAAAGTTCAAAGGAAAAAAAGTTCAAAGTTCAAAGTTTAAAGTAAAGAGATTATGAGTGTACAGGATTTAGGAATTTCAGTAGATACCGTATGGATGCTCTTGGCAGCCATGTTGGTCTTTTTCATGCAGCCGGGATTTGCCCTCTGCGAGGCGGGCTTTACCCGTAGTAAAAACACCGCGAACATCTTGTTTAAGAACTTTGTCGATTTCATGATCGGTTCTGTTCTCTTCTGGTTCGTTGGTTTCGGATTTATGTTTGGTAGCGATGGCGCCGGATTCATCGGCATGCCTAACTTCGGCGATTTGTCTTTCTATACGAATGCAGCCGGTCTTCCTACAGAAGGCTTCCTGATGTTTGAGACAGTTTTCTGCGCTACTAGTGCTACCATCGTTTCAGGTGCCATGGCAGAGCGTACCAAGTTCTCCATGTATTGCATCTATTCTTTCTTCATCTCATTGATTATCTACCCTGTAGAGGGTCACTGGACATGGGGTGGCGGTTGGCTCTGCAACGGCGAGGCTGGTTCATTCATGATGAACACCTTCGGTGCTGCCTTCCACGATTTCGCTGGTTCTGCTATCGTACATAGCGTAGGTGGTGTACTTGCTTTGGTGGGTGCTATCTGCTTAGGCCCTCGTTTGGGTAAGTATCGCAATGGCAAGAGTACTGCTATCCCTGGTCACAACCTGATGGCTGCTGCCCTCGGTGTATTTATCCTCTGGTTCGGATGGTTCGGATTCAACCCTGGTTCTCAGCTTGCTGCTTCTGGTGAGGTTAACCGTGTTGCTATCAGCCACGTATTCCTGACAACCAACCTGGCTGCAGTTTGTGGTGGTCTCGGTACTATGTTCACCTCTTGGATCAAGTATGGCAAGCCTTCATTCTCATTGACATTGAACGGTATTCTGGCTGGTTTGGTAGCCATTACTGCTGGTTGCGACTTGGTTAGTCCATTAGGTTCTGCCATCATCGGTCTCTTGGCTGGTATCATTCTGGTATTCTCTATTGAGTTCATCGATACCAAGCTTCATATTGATGACCCTGTTGGTGCAAGTTCAGTTCATGGTGTTTGCGGTATCTTCGGTACCTTGATGACAGGTCTCTTCGCCCTTGATGGTGGTGCCTTCTATGGTGGCGGTTTCGGTTTCTTCGGCGCACAGTGCTTCGGTATCCTCTGCATCGACCTTTGGGCAGCTGCTACAGGTATCATCCTCTTCTGGGGTATCAAGAAGATTGCTGGTCTCCGTGTTGATAAGCGAATCGAGGAAGAAGGTCTGGATATCTACGAGCATGGTGAGAGCTGCTACAACTAATGGTACTTTCATATAGACGTAAGAGAGATAATAGACAAAAGTTTTGGTGAGCAAAATTATTATTATTAATTTTGCAGCCGAAACTTTTAAAAGAAAAATGTATCACATAAAAAGAGAGAATATGAAGCATTTAGATATGAAGAAGATGGGTGCCTTGGCACTCGGTTTGATGGCATTTGCTCCTGCTGCTGTGGCACAGGACAAGGTGGAAACATCTATGGGTGCTGATATCGTGAGCCAATACTACTGGCGTGGTCAGGATTTGGGAGCCGTTTCCCTGCAGCCTACATTGGGCATCGGATACAAAGGCCTCTCCCTCACAGCCTGGGGAAGCGTAGGACTTTCTCAGCCTGAGGATACCAAGGAGTTCGATCTTACCTTGGCATACGAGACGGGTGGTTTCCATATCGGTGTAACTGATTACTGGTTCAATTCTCCTAATGAGAAGTATTTCGCCTACAAGGCGCACGAAACCTCTCATGTCTTCGAGGCAAACGTAGGTTATGATTTCGGAGCACTTGCCCTCAACTGGTATACCAACTTTGCAGGCAATGATGGAGTCAACAAGGATGGCGACCGTGCCTATTCTTCATACGTTGAGGCTACAGCTCCATTCAAGTTAGGTGGCTGTGATTGGGAGGCAAGTGTAGGTGCAGTTCCATTTGCTACATCCTTCTATGGTGATGCCAATGGTTTCGCTGTTACTCATGTAGGTGTGAAAGCAACCAAGGATTTGAAGATTACAGATTCTTTCTCTGTTCCTGTCTTCGCTCAGGTGGCTGCTAACCCTAGCACCGAGAAAGCCTACCTGGTAGTAGGTTTCACCTTGCAACCATAATATATAGTTTTTTAGTTTTATAAATAATAAAAGAGGGTGTGTCACAAGTTCATGACACACCCTCATTTGTCTCTTCAGTCCGTACTTGAATTACATGCGAAACTTCTGTTGGGAAAATATCTCTGAGAAATAATAAAATATCTCTGAGAGATAAAATATTATCTCTGTGAAATAAAACTATATCTCTGAGAGATAAAATAATAGCGTATTGAAAAATCTTGATTCTTTGGAAAAAGAGGGAAAATAAAAAAATAAGACATGAAAACTGAAGGTACTGAAGGCAAAGTTTTTTGGAGTGTTAAAATAGGGTTAAAAAGTAAGAAGAATGGATAAAATTGTTGGCTGAAGGACTGAAGGCACTTTTTCAAAATAATAATTTCATGTCAAAAACTGCATTTTAACACTTGGTGTAAATATTGGTTATTATTCTAATAATCAGATAATTACCTCTCTTTTACTC
>OJKP01000784.1_pt1 | contig 21280 bp, 16 predicted proteins | sample 1596521 | NCBI WGS metagenome assembly OJKP01 (sample SAMEA4350130, study PRJEB24818) | metagenome | biome: human; feature: gut; material: faeces | place: Denmark | collected 2013-09
ATATGAAGATTCTCCTTTATTAATTATTCCGGATTCTTTGACTCAAGAAAATTTGGATTGTTTTGTTTCATTTAAAATAGAAGTAAGTAAAAATGGGGCTGTTTTAATAAAAATGAAAGAAACAGGTGAAGAATATTCTTTTACCTCATTGCCTGCTCAGCTCCGAATTCCGGAAGGAGTGTTTGATATATTATATAGAACAGAAGGGGATGTGAAGAGTAAAGTAGAAAAACCTATCTCTTTGAACATATCTATATCTCCGGCAGGTTGGATGGCTGAAGATTTGGCAGAAGCAATAACTGTAGATGAGTTTTCTAAAAATGCGAATACATTGGAACTCTTGTATTCGGATTATTCAAAAAAGCGAGGTAAGGATTTGTTGAATACTTTAATGGAAGAGTATAATAACAGTTCAGAGTCTGTAAAAAAGGAAGAAGGACGTAAAGCAATGACTTTTTTAGATGTTCGTATTAATGGCGTTCTACAGGATCTTAATGGCATTGAGCGTACTATTGAAACTTATAAAATTAAGAATAAATTGACGGATATAGAATATGATGTTCAATTTTATGCAGACGCAGTGAAAAATATCCGAGAAAAAATCATTGAATTTGAAGCACAGACTCATATTATTAATTTGTTGGATGCTTATGTTAAGGATCCTAAAAACAAGTATAGCATAATTCCTGCCATGTTGTCCGCTGATGGAGAAAAAGGTGGAGCAATATCTGCTTATAATGAGGCTTTAATGGAAAGAGATAAGATAACAAAATCTGCAAATTCTGTGAATCCTTTATCTGAAATAGCTGACTCGCAGATGGATAAATTGAGAGATGGAGTTGTGTTGGCTATTGATAATGCACGAAAAAGTTCTCAGTTTGTGTTGAATGATCTTAAATCTCAGGAAAAAGCAATTATGGATAAGATGGACTATGTTCCTACATATGAAAGAGAATATCTTGATTATAAACGACAGCAGGAAATTCTTCAAGGAGTGTATTTAATACTTTTGCAGAAAAGAGAAGAAGTCGCTTTATCTTTGGGGCAAGAACGTGATAGGGGATTTATTGTAGATGCTGCAATTGCTAAATATCGTCCTGTCGCTCCAAGAAAACTTTTTGCTGTTTTGGGTTTTCTCATTTTAACAATTATAGTTCCGATTGGATATTTGTTTGCAAAGCAGCAATTGCAGGATTTGATTGATATTTATAAAAGAAAGTGAGAATTATATGCAAGTTATTATATTAGCCGCAGGGATGGGGAAGCGTTTGGGTGAACTTACTCAGAATAATACGAAATGTATGATTCGGATAAACGGTGTCACTTTAATTGAGCGTGCATTGACTCAATTCTCCAAATTGAAATTGAATAAGGTTATTATGGTAATCGGCTATAAGGGGGAGGAACTCCGTAGTTTTATTGGTAATTCATATAAAGGTTTACCGATTGAATACATTACAAATCCGATTTATGACAAAACAAATAATATCTATTCATTGTCTTTAGCGAAAGAGCAGTTACAGCAGGATGACACATTGCTTATTGAATCTGATCTTATTTTTGAAGATAAAGTATTGGATAAAATTTTATCAGATCCATTTCCCAATATTGCATTGGTAGCTAAATATGAAAGTTGGATGGACGGTACTGTTGTGATGTTGGATAATGACAATAATATCCTAAACTTTGTTGTAAAAAAGGCATTTAATTTTGATCATAAAGAATTTTACTATAAGACAGTCAATATCTATAAATTCAGTAAAGAATTCTCAAGAACTCATTATGTTCCATTTTTGGATGCATATATCAATGCATTAGGAAATAATGAATATTACGAGCAGGTATTGCGGGTAATTGCATTGTTGGATAAGCCGGGTTTAAAGGCGTTGCCGCTTCACGGTGAGAAGTGGTATGAAATTGACGATATCCAAGACTTAAGTAATGCAGAAACTATTTTTGCCGAAAAGGAAAATCAGTTGATTTGTTATCAAAAGAGATTTGGAGGTTATTGGAGATTTCCTTCTTTGTTGGATTTTTGTTATTTGGTTAATCCTTTCTTTCCTTCTTTGAAGATGAAGAAGGAAATGCGAGCTAATTTTGATATTTTATTGAGTGAGTACCCTTCAGGACTGAATGTAAATTCTCTATTGGTTGCAAAATATTTCGGATTGGCACAACAATATGTTTGTCCGGGAAATGGTGCAGCAGAATTGATTAAGTATTTGGTGGATGAATTAACTGGCTGTTTAGGTGTTGTTTATCCGACTTTTGAGGAATATCCAAACCGTATGCAGGAGGATAAGGTAGTTGCTTATGTTCCACAGAATAAAGATTTTTCTTATACGGCTGATGATTTGATTGCATTTTTTGCAGTACGTGAAGTTGCTACTATTTTGTTGATTAATCCGGATAATCCTTCTGGAAATTTTATTCCGAAAGCAGATGTAATTCGTTTAGCCGAATGGTGTAAGGATAGGAAGGTGACATTGGTTGTTGATGAATCGTTTGTCGATTTTTCTGAACAATCAGTGGATAATACTTTGTTGATTAATGAAATACTTGAGGAAAATCCCAATTTGGTGGTTGTGAAAAGTATATCCAAGTCTTATGGAGTACCAGGGTTACGGTTAGGTGTTTTGGCTTCATCTAATTTACATTTGATCGATCGTGTACGCAAAAATGTTCCAATATGGAATATTAATTCATTTGCAGAGTTTTATATGCAAATATTTAATAAATATGAACAGGATTATAAGCAGGCATGTCGCTTGTTTATCCATGAACGAGATCGTTTTTATGTGGATTTGCAGCAGATAGATTATCTTCGTGTCATACCTTCACAGGCGAACTATTTTTTGTGTGAGGTAATCAGTAAATATTCTTCCAAAGAATTGACGGAATTACTTTTGAATGAATATAATATCTTAATAAAAGATTGCGGAACGAAGAAGGTGTTCCTGGATAGTGAATATATACGGATAGCCGTACGTTCAACTTCAGACAACCAACGTTTAATAGAAGCTTTAAAAGAATTGTAATTATTAAAAAGGGGGCAATGAAAATAATAAACTTTGAAACGATACGAAATCTTTCCATATCTTCAGCCGATTGTGTAAGGTGGGTAGAAGCAGCATTGAGAATGAAATACGATAGTTGCTTGCCTCATAAAATTAGTATGACAATAGAGCCGGATGTGTTTTTTAATACGATGCCCTCTTATTTGCCTTCTTGTGGACGTTTTGGGGTTAAAGTTGTTTCCCGTTTTCCGAAACGTGAACCTGCTTTGGTTAGTGATATTCTGCTGTACGATGCGACAAATGGTGATTTTTTGGCGCTGATGGATGGATGCTGGATTACCGCGATGCGTACTGGTGCTGTTGCAGCATTGTCTATACAACATTTGAAAGCTTCTTCAGCTAAAGAATATGCATTTATGGGGTTGGGAAATACGGCTCGGGCTACATTGTTGTGTTTGATGGCCGTACTGGAAGGACCATTGAACATCCGTCTTTTGTCTTATAAAGGGCAAGAATTGGATTTCATGAATCGCTTTAAAGAATATTCTCGATTAAGTTTTTCTGTATATGAAAATGTGGAAGATTTGATCGCAGAAGCAGATGTGGTTGTGTCTTGTGTGACTGTTGCACATGGTTTGTTTGCATCAGATGCTTGTTTTAAACCAGGAGTGCTGGTTGTTCCGGTACATACGCGTGGATTTCAGAATTGCGACTTATTTTTTGATAAAGTATTTGCGGATGATGTCGCTCATGTAGAAGGGTTTAAATATTTTAATCAATTTAAGCAATTTGATGAGTTTGCCCGTATATTGTTAAAGCAGAATCCGGGTCGAACTTCAGAACAGGAGCGTATTTTGGTTTATAATATTGGCATTGCTTTACATGATATTTATTTTGCTTCTCAGATATACGACAAGGTTAAAGATTCATTGCCTGATATTTCTTCGAATAAATTAAATGAGAAGTTTTGGGTATGAATTAGTTAGGAATAGCAATGAAGTTCGGTCAAGATAATAAATACAAAGTAATAGTTCATAATACGACGTATTTATCTGTACTTGAGATATTAAAGATGGTAATGCCTTTTATAGCATTACCTTATTTGATATCTACAGTTGGTGCGGATAAATACGGTTTGGTCGTTTTTGCGCAGGCTATTATTTCTTATTTTATTATATTCGTCAATTTTGGTCTGGATGTTTCAGCTGTAAAGAATGTATCTGTAAATCGTTCTGACAAGGAGAAACTGTCGGAAGTTGTATCTTCTGTCTTGATCATTAAAACTATTCTTTTTATACTCTCTTTTTTTGCATTGGGATTTTTGTTATTATGTGTGAGACAATTTAGGGATAATTGTGTTTTATTTTTATTGTCTTTTTTATCTTGTCTTTCAGAAATCTTATTTCCTGTTTGGTTTTATCAAGGAGTGGAAAAGATGAAATATATCACTTTGATTCGTTTTACTTCTATTTTCTTTTATACTGTTACAGTATTTATTTTTATTAAAAACGAAAGTGATTATTTATTGATACCATTACTTCAGTCTTTGGGGTGGCTTTTATCTGGAGTTGTTTCCTTTTTTATGTTGATTCGAGTAGAGAAGGTTTCCTTATTTATACCAACTATAAAATCGATAAAACAGTATTTTAAAGAGAGTATTCCGTTTTTTGTATCTCGTGTATCAGTAGTGATTAATGCAAGTATGGCAAAGACAATTTGTGGAATTTTCTTTTCAATGCATGAGGTTGCAGCTTTTGATTTGGCTCAGAAGATCGCGATGACTGCACTTGTCCCTTTACAAATGTTGAATCAAGCATTATTTCCTCATATAGCAAAAACACTTGATCGGAAATTTGTTAATAAGTGTTTTTATTTGGTCTTATTGGTTATAGGTTGTATCATTGTAATTGTATATATTCTTGCTCCATTCGCTGTTCTTGTTTTATCGGATGGTAAGTTGCCAGAATCTGTTGATATATTACATGTTTTTAGTTTATTCATTTTTAGTGGAGGCATAACTTCCTTCACAGGGTCGCCGGTGCTAGTCTCTTTTGGTTATTCCAAGCCTTTTAATCGAAGTGTAGTTCTTTCGACTTTTGTTTTAATAGCAATTTATGTAGTACTATATTTTACAAACACATTCTCTATTATTAATTTTGCGTTTGCCTTAGGTTTTGCAGAATTTGTAATAGCTATATATAGGTTGTATTATTGTAACCGTTATAAATTAATTATGCTTTATGGACGGGTTTAATCGTTTTAATCCGGAAGGTTCAGTGCTGAGACTTCATCAGATGAAGATGCTTCGCATTTTAGAGTTTGTTGATAAAGTTTGTAGGAAACATGGTATACGCTATTGGCTTAGCTCGGGAACATTGTTAGGAGCTGTTCGTCATGGAGGGTTTATACCTTGGGATGATGATTTGGATATAGAAATGTTGCATCGGGATTATAAAAGATTGATGGAAGTCTTGCCTCTTGAATTACCCTCTAATCTGGTACTTCAAACAATGTATACAGATAGTAATTATGTTGCTCCTTATGCAAAATTAAGAGAAACGGATTCTTATATATCAGAAGTGAATAATATCGGTAAAAATTACAAATATAATGGGGTCTATATTGATATTTTTTACATAGAGCCAGTTAATTATCAGATGGCATGGATTGCATCTAAATACCATGGATATATTTATAGACTTTCTTATTTGAAAAATGACCGATTAGGAGTAAAAAAAGGAATAATGAGAAGTTTGTTGTTGTTAACAAACATACTTTATCCCTGTATTCGAATGATTGTAAAACTATTCCCGACAAAAGAGTATCGATTGGGATTAGGATCTGGTTTTTTGGGTGTAAGGTTGTTGAAAGATATTTTTCCATTGAGAGAGATTTCTTTTGAAGGAAAAAGTTTTCCAGCTCCTACTAATGTTGATAGTTATTTATCCCATTTATATGGTGATTATATGGTATTGCCAGATTTGAGTAAAATAACTTATCATGTACAAAATGTGGATATAAAAGAATAATATAATTGAAAATGAAAAAGGTGATGCTTATTTTTGGAACTCGTCCGGAAGCAATTAAAATGTGTCCATTAGTAAAAGAGTTTCAAAAAGATACGATAAATTTTAAGACTGTTGTTTGTGTTACTGCTCAGCATCGGGAAATGCTGGATCAAGTTTTACAGGTTTTTGATATCAAACCTGAGTATGATTTGAATGTAATGAAGCAAGGACAGGATTTATATGATATAACATCTCGTGTTTTATTAGGCTTACGTGATGTGTTAAAGAAAGAATTGCCAGATATCGTATTAGTACATGGGGATACAACGACTTCTACTGCAGCGGCATTGGCCGCTTTCTATCAGCAGATACCTGTAGGGCATGTAGAAGCTGGATTGAGAACTCATAATATTTATAGTCCTTGGCCAGAAGAAATGAATCGGCAGATAACAAGTCGTATTGCTGTTTTTCATTTTGCACCTACAGAATTGAGCCGGAGAAATCTACAAAGAGAAGGGGTTGTAGACGATAATATTTATGTTGTTGGTAATACTGTTATTGATGCCTTGCATTTAGTGTTAGAACAAATTAAGTCAAGAAAAGATATAGAGAAAAATATTCAATTTGTATTAGAGCAGGCAGGTATCCCTCTTTCTTTATTGCCTTTGTGGAAAAGAGGAGAGCGGAAAATGGTCTTGATAACAGGACATCGAAGAGAAAACTTCGGTGAAGGGTTCGTTCATATTTGTAAGGCAATAAAGACATTGGCTGAAAAATATTCAACTGTTGATTTTGTGTATCCCATGCATTTGAATCCAAATGTACGGAAGCCGATTGCTGAAATATTAGGGGAAAGCCATAAAGAACCTCTAGCGAATGTATTTCTTATAGAACCGTTGGATTATCTTCCTTTTGTTTATTTGATGAATCATTCTACAATTGTTTTGACTGATAGTGGTGGAATACAGGAGGAAGCTCCAGGGTTAGGAAAACCTGTGTTGGTTATGCGTGATACGACCGAACGTCCTGAAGCGTTGGAAGCAGGGACTGTGAAATTGGTGGGAACTGACTATAATTCAATAGTAGATAATGTTTCTGATTTATTAGAAAGTAAAGATTTATATCGGCAAATGTCAAGAGCTCTAAATCCGTATGGAGATGGGAAAACTTGTCAGTCGATTGTAAATATTTTGTTATAAATCGGTCTTTTATGAAAAGAAAAATATTAGTTATTCATAATGGATATCCTTTGTATGGTGACGGAGGGGATAAAATCAGAACACTAAATATGCTTCAGTCCTTGGATTCTATTGGGTTTGATGTCTGTTTTTTGGCTTTTTATAAGAAAAATTTTTCTCTTGTAAGTGTAAACAGAAAAAATATACCCTTGAATATAAAATCTTATTTTGTATTTACATTACCTGATCGTTGGGGATTAGGAGGGATAGCAGCATGGTTTCGTGCTGTAATAACTTGGGTTATTGTAAAGCTTAACCACATAGAGTTAATTCAATTAGAAACATCACTTTCTGCTTCATGTGTCAGATATTTGAAGAAAGACATTTTTGTTATAACTGATTTTCATGCAGATCCTGTACCTGAATTACAAATGAATGGAAGGTCGAAATCGTCAATAGAACGTGCAGAGAAAGATATTTGTTATGCTTTGTCTCGGTCGCAACAAATAATTGTAGTGTCGAATAATTTAGCAAATAATCTTAAAAAATATTATTCTTATGATTGTTCATTTTCTATTTTGCCTTGTAGTTTTAATGGTGGAAAATTTCGGATAGATTCAGCTCAAACCCTTGCTTTGCGTGAGAAAATGAATTTGAAAGATCGTATTGTTTTATGTTATTTAGGAGGACTACAAAAGTGGCAATGTGTGGAAGAAACATTAGATCTTTTTTTACGTTTAAAAGAGAAAGACAATAGATACTTCTTTTGTATATATACAAATGATGATTTGACTCCTTTTACCCCAAAAATAGATTTGTTGGGGAATGACTGTCTTTGTATGAGTTTACAGTATGAACAGGTCCCCTTATATTTATCTATTATTGATGCGGGTTTTGTTTTAAGACATAATAGTTTGGTGAATATAAATGCATCTCCGACTAAAATAGCAGAGTATATGGCTGTAGGGGCTATGGTTATTGCAACGAAATATTCTGGAGATGCTCAAACTCTTGTTGAAGATAGTGGTTACGGTATGATTTTGGATGAGATTGAGAATATTCCATCTGAAGTGGTGGATGAGTTGGATATGAAGATTCATTCTTATAAAGAGAACAAGGTAAATGCCTCTGCTATAATAAAAGATTATGTATTTAAAAATAGGCTTTGGTATGCAAATGAAATAAAATTGAAGAGTTTGTATTCAAATATATAATTTGATTTATAATGGATTGCTTGGAAAAAATAAAATATATTCTTAGAGGTAGCCGATATTATCGTAAATACTTTCAGACAACAGTCAATAGTATAAGGTATTATTTTAGGAATTTGCATTACTATTGGCAGAAGTATTCTTTAAAAAAAGATCGTGAAGTATCGGGTAATACTCTTTATTTTATTATTGATCCAGATATCAAACATCCAGGATTAGTCGATCGGTTTAAAGCAATTGTTGGATTGTTTTATGTGGCAAAAGTAAATGGATTTGATTTTAAGATAATTTTTAATCATCCATTTGATTTGGAAGAGTATTTATCTGTGAATAAGTATAATTGGATTGCTAATCAATCCGAATTGAGTTATAGTTTGCAGAATGTTCGACTTATACCATATAATGGTAGTGGAAAAATACCTAAGTTGCATAAAACCATTAAACAGTATCATGTTTACTGCTATATAGGGTATGATATTATATCTTCAAATCATATCTTAAATGCTGAATCTGTGTGGAGAAATTTGTTTTTAGAATTATTCAAGCCTTCTCAAGCATTGAATGAATGTTTGAATTGTTGCAATCTAAATGACTCTGGTTATATAGCTGTCCATTTACGATTTGTAAACGCTTTAGAAAATTTTGAGAAAGATCAGTTTAATACTCTAACGGAAGATGAACAGGAAAATTTAATACAACGTTGTTTAAAAGGTATTAAGCAGATTATAGACCAAAATGAAAATAAGCAGATTGTAGTCTTTTCGGATAGTAAAGTCTTTCTTGAGCGTGTGAAAGTTCTGCCTGTAAAAGTATTGGATGGAAAAGTCGGGCATATATCCTTTACAAAAGATAGTCATGAAGTCATAATGAAAACATTTGTAGATTTTTATGCTATCTCAAAAGCATGTCGTGTAATTAGGATATTAGCTCCTGAAATGTATAACACTGTCTTTTCATATTATGCCGCAGTATTAGGAGGTGTCATTCCTGAAGAATTACACGTTTAGTAAATTCTTGTATATATTAAATGTTTGCTGGGCTATATGATCCCAATTGTATGCTTTTAAATCATAGTAGACAGGATACTTGTTTTGATGTATCTTATATTTTAGTTGTTGCTTTAAGCTATCTATATGATTTAGTTTGAAATAGTGCTCTTTTGATAGTCCTACAGCTAAATTGGCAGGAATATCGCTAACTAATGTGTCGAGATTGTAACTCATGGCTTCTAATAGTGTGATAGGTAAACCTTCGTGAGAAGAGGGTAAAACGAACAATCCTGCGTGTGAATAAAGTTCTTTTAATGATTCTCCTTTTACCATTCCGGTCAATATAACTTGCTTTTTTCGTGCTAAATCTTTTAGAAAAGATGAATAAGAAGTCTCATGGTCGGAATCTCCTGCGATAACTAAATGATAATCCTGCAAGTTTAGATCAGAGAAAGCTATGATTAGTTTGTCGAATTCTTTTTCTTTTACAAATCGACCAACAGCTAAAACGTATTTTCTGTGACTGAGTCCTAATGATGTGATATATTGATCGGTTTGAGTTGGCTGGTAAATATCAACACCATTATAGATTAATATAGCGTTGTTTCTCTTATACTTTGTTTTTAGTATGTTATCAATAACTGTAGAGATGACGATTATTTCGTCTGCCCATTTGGCTGCAAAAAATTCACCAGTCTTTAATATGAGTTTTACGAAGGAATTCCAATTTTTACGATCATAGTCTGGACCGTGATGGGTAACAACCACTTTCAGTCCGAGTAGTTTTGCAAAAGGAATGGCAATTGATGGCCCAATAGCGTGTATGTGGACTATGTCTGCTTTCTGTTTATAGGCATACCAAACTCCGAATATGGTATGGATAGCACTTTCAAATCCTTTTATTCTGGGAGCCGGGAGATCCTTGAAAAAAACACCTTGATAACTTGTTAAAGGAGGATTTTCCTTTACAAAGCATGATCTTCTGACGACTGTTACATTTACTCCTAACTTGCTGAGGCGTGGATATAATTTTTCGCAATGAGTTTCTACGCCACCTTGTATATTAGGAAAACCTCTTAATCCTGTTACTATGATTTTCATTTTGAAGTTTTTAATATTGATTGGTAAATAGAAATAAGATAGTTGAAATGTTTATCTGCTGAAAAATTCTGTTGGGCAAATTTATTGCAGGCTATGGACATTTCATAAAGCTTTTCTTCTGGCATTGCTATCGCTTTTCGAATTACTTTTGTTAAATCGGTCGGACTTCCCATTGTGAATGTGAATCCTGTTTCCCCATCTTGTATAAGTTCAGGAATACCTCCGACATTACTACCTATGACAGGAGTTCCTAAAGATAGTGATTCAATAATACTTAAAGGATTGTTTTCATACCATTCAGAAGGAACAATTGTAAAAAGTGCATTTTTTACGTATTCCTTTAATTCTTGGCCTTCTTTAAAACCTAAAAAAGAAACATTTTTGGGATAATTGTTTCCTATCTCTTTTAAAAGTGGACCCCTGCCGATAATTTTTAAATCGATTTCAGGTATATGTTGTATCGCTTCCAACAAACAATTAATACCTTTTTCGTGAGATAATCTACCAAAATAAAGTAGATATCTATGATTTATCTTTTTATTGATACTTGTAGGTATATCGGGGGTGAAGTTATATAGTTGGACTGCCTTTTGTGCATATATCGGATTGAATTCGATATGTTTTTTTTGGGCAAACTTACTGACAAATATGAATTTGTCAATATAATTAAGTGGCTCGTAAAAGCAAGATCTGAAGCTGTTTTCCAATGAAAGTAACATACTATTTGTTAAATTACCATTGGAACACTTGTTTAATGTACAGTGGATAAAATGTCGATCTTTACATAATTCACAAATTTCCCCTTTCCCGTTTGTTAATGTATAGGCAGGACAAATAAGCCGATAATCGTGAACGGTCATGACTGTCGGTATCTTATATTTTTTTAAAACAGGCAATATAGAAACAGATAGGCTGTTGAATAGTAAATGAATATGAGCAATATCTGGTTTTTCTGCCAAAATTAACCGTTCTAATTGTTTGGCTGCTTGTCGATTATAAATGAATGCAGGTGTATTTATTATTTTAGTCCAAATGTTAGACTCTGATAATTCTGGATACTCTACAAAATAAGATTCAAATTCTGAAAACTTATTTTTTGTGTTTTTCAGAGCAAAAGGTATTACTTGATGTCCTCTGTTTTCCAAGGTTGAGATTGTGTTGAAAAAAACAGTCTCAGCCCCTCCCTTTTGATAAAAATATTTGTTGAGTTGTAGTATCTTCATGATTTTGAATTTGCGATTTTATTTTTCATTTCACTAAGCATTAAACCAATCACCATCATCATGAATAATCCTCTATGAGTTGTTATGGTTGAATCAGATGTCCCCTCTATACCGAAAAAGCAAATCAGCAATAGTACGATGATCATTAATTTTGCTTGTTTTGTTTTTTGGAAGAATGTGAGTGCTTTTTTGAAAACATATATCCAAAAAGTAATATAAAGTATGATTCCTATAAATCCGAATTGTGCCAATGAAGGATAATAGGTATCAGCAATGAAGCTATAAAAGTTTTTGCTAATTCCCCAAACATTCTCGATTCCATATTGATTGTATATGTGGGAATAGTACAACCCTGAAGCATAAGTAGCAAAGCTTCCGAATCCGCTTCCAAAAGGGAAGTAGTCGATTAAAATTTTAATGGACGTTGTATAAAGGACAAAACGTGCAATTGTATCTTCTTCTGCATCTCCTGTAATACCTTCTATAAAATAAAAAGATATTTTTTTCCATGAAACTATGAATATACATATTAATGTAATAATAAGGAGGATAATAGTCTTTATATTTAATTTGAAATGGTTTATATTGGAAAAGTAAATAATAACTATTACGGATAATGTGAAAAATCCATAGAACTTGGAACGTCCGGATATGAGGCCTATGGAAAGCATTAGAATAAAGAGAATCCTATCTTTTTTTGAAAAATCTCCTGTATATAGAAAACAAAGAGATGTCGCTATGACTCCTGCTGCGAAATAAGTTGAATGGCCCATTACATTAGATAGTGTATGAGGTTTGAATATCTCCATGCAAGCTAATATAAGTAGAAGAAACCAAAAAAACACACAAATTATTCTTAGTATTTTCTTTTGATTTTTTGAAAAATGAGGTTTAAGAGAGTATACGCAGAATAAGGCTAAGTATGGTTTGAATTGAATAATAAAATCTGTGATAATAGCAGCTTTAGTGTTACTATTGATACAAAGGGAATAGCATAAATAAAACAGAAATACTCCAATAGTGGTTAAAAAGGCTTTATTCATTAACCACTCTGGTGATTTGAATAGTGAATATCCGAATAATATAAATAGTAAGGTCGCGCATATTTCGTCGATAAAGTCAAATCCGATAGTACCATATAGAAGTAAACCGAATATGAGAGTAAAGATAAATAGTGTGAAAAACTGTTTGTTGATAAAATCTTGTATCATATAATGTTAATTGTTTTTTGTGTAACGGTATGCATTTGACTTTATTGTATCCAAAGATAGTCTCTTTACTCATATAAAGGAAATAAATGTGGTTGAAATTCCAATGTCTCTGATTAAACTAAGATTAAGGTTAATCTTCTTTATTGATATGAGACAGTTTGAATTTCAGGATACTCTGTTTGGTTAGTTGGTTTGTAGGCTCCGAAAAATGTTATGTAAATATTCTTTTCTTTGGTATCTATGGCATATATACAAAAACTATTGCTACTGGGACTGTCTGCCTCTCGTATGACACGATTATAGACAATCCCTATTTCACTGGGGGCTTGGTTGGTACAAAGAAGCATTTTTTGTGGAGATATGTTTTTATTCTCATTCTCAAAATCGTGTATATCAAAGTTTGTTGTAAAATGGTCATGCCCTCCTAAATAGCAAATAAATTCTCCTTTGCTATCATGAAAGTTAAAATTGACAGAAATACTACTGTCTCTTTTTAATTTGTTGGAATATGTTTTTGATATACTGGAACGAGAACGATAAGCTTCTACTATTTCTGGGATCATAGACCATGGATAAATAAAATCACCATCGCAGAGATAGGTTTTTGCATTTGAAGAATAAGCCTGGAAAGGGTAATGGGTTAGGATGATTATACTATGTTGATCAGTTATTCCTTTTTTTAATGCGATATTGCCTAACCAATTGATTTGCTCTTGTGAAAAGTAGGCATAAAAAAGTGTGTTATATTCGCAGGCTGGTTGATCTAACATGTCTAATGAAATGATTCGAATAGTTCCTCCTTGTGGATTAGCTATATCGGAATAGAAATAATTTTGATTTGTCTGGGTCTGTTTTTGAAATAGAATGGAATGAATTTTTTCTTTGCTGAGATAATTTTTGGGAATGCTCTCTATCATATTGCAATCGTGATTGCCTGTACATATAAAAGAAGGGATATGATTCCCCTCGTAGAAATGTTTAGTAAATGATTCCATGAAAAGAATAGCATCTTTCCGACTGGAATTGGAAATGAAATCACCCGTTGCTATCAAGGCGTTGATTTTAAGTTTGGGTTGGTTGGCAAATGCTACAGATTGTTTTAGATTTGTGGGATTTGTATAATTGTTATTAGTAGATACTGCTGATATATGTGGATCAGATATATGAACAATCTTAAAACGTTCGTATATATTGTTAGTGTCTGTTTTGTTGTACATGATCGAATCCAAACGTCGGGTTGCTTCATTGTTGTTGATTGTGTATGAGTAATCATTTATATCACTGCGCAAAGTTGATATGGAAAGATTATCTTCTGTGTCTTTGCATGCAATGGTTGAGGATAAGGCTATTATAGCGTATATTAAGTGTAATGTCTTCTTTTCCATATAATGATTATCTTGGGTTGACTTCTATGAAGTCTCGAATTAACGTGTTGTAAAGATAGAAAAAAAATGTATCTTTTTACAGCTACGAAAAATATTTTATTGGAGTAAAATTGGGATAATTTGTCATTTCATTTTACTTGTGTCCTATTAAAAGAAAGAATTTACCTTCACTCCTTCACAAAGCCCATATCAAACAGCTGTTTTTATGGTTGTTTGAGGGGCTTGGATGTGAGAATGGCAAATTTTATCCGTTGAAATAGATATGTTCGATCAGGATTTTGGTTCCGATGAAGATTAGGATTAAGCCACCGATCAGGTCTAATTTGAGATCTATCTTGCGGCTGAAGTGGTTTCCGAAGTAGACTCCGAATGCTGAGAACAAGAATGTGACGATTCCTATTGTCAGGGCTTCCAGTGCAATGCCTGTTTCGATGCAGGCGAGCGATATGCCGACTGCCAGAGCGTCGATGCTTGTCGCAATGCCCAGGCCACAAAGTGTCTTGTAGCACAGCGGGTTCGTCTTGCAATTTTTTTCTTCTTCCTTTGTGCTTTCGTATATCATTTTACCTCCGAGGTAAAGCAGCAGCAGGAAGGCGATCCAGTGATCGAATGCTGTGATATATTTCTTGAAACTCAGCCCTGCCAGATAACCGGCTATGGTCATCCCGGCCTGGAATCCTCCCATTACGCAACCGATCTTCAGCATGTGGTGATGTTTGTAGTTTTGAATGAGGGCTCCGCCTGCGACAGAAACCGCGAGACTGTCCATCGACAGCCCCACAGCCAGTAACACTATTTCTATAAATGACATATTATATTAAAATATTTCTTCCTTGATGATCATCTCCTATACCTTTCCTTCTTTTTTGGGGGATGCGTGCTTGCGCGTCTAACAACGCTTCTGTACACCTGTTTCAGCAGGTTTATAATTCTGTTTCGATTTTATATTTGTTTCGATTGGGTGAATCCCTCGAAATCAATTCTCCGATGAATCCTGCGAGGAACATTTGTGTTCCGAGGATCATGGCTGTCAGCGAAACATAAAAATAGGGCGAGTTGGTGACCAATGGCCGCAAATCTCCTGTACAGATAGAAATCAGTTTCGCGCCCAGTACGATGACCAGTGCTATGAAACCGATAAAAAACATCACGCTTCCCCATAATCCGAAGAAATGCATCGGTTTCTTGCCGAATTTGGAGGTGAACCAGAGGGTGATCAAGTCCAGATAACCGTTCACGAAACGGTTCAGCCCGAACTTGGTCGTTCCATATTTGCGTGCTTGGTGATGCACCACTTTTTCACCGATCTTGTTGAATCCTGCGATTTTGGCAAGGTAGGGGATGTAGCGGTGCATGTCGTTATAGATTTCTATATTCTTGATGACGATATTCTTGTAGGCTTTGAGTCCACAGTTGAAATCGTGCAGGTTTGTGATGCCGGAGAACTTTCGTGCCGTAGCGTTGAACAACTTGGTCGGGATGGTTTTCGACAACGGGTCGTAGCGTTTTTTCTTCCAGCCCGACACCAGGTCGTAGCCGTCTTCGGTGATCATCCTATACAGTTCGGGGATTTCGTCGGGGCTGTCTTGAAGGTCGGCGTCCATTGTGATGACCACATCTCCTTTTGCCCGTTGGAAACCGCAGTTCAGACCGGGGGATTTACCGTAGTTACGGCGGAACTTGACTGCGTGTACCACTTCCGGATTTTTGCTTTTAAGCGCTTCGATCACCTCCCATGAGTTGTCCGTGCTCCCGTCGTTGATAAAGATTACTTCGTAACTGAAGTTATGTTCTTTCATCACCCGCTCTATCCATGCAAACAGTTCTGGAAGAGATTCGGCTTCATTGTACAATGGTATAACTACTGATATGTCCATTATTTGTTTTTTATATTCTTCTTATTTTTCTTCGGACACCGGGTTTGCTGTTTGTTTGCGGCAAATCAGTGCTGCTACCGGTATGGATAATATGATCCCGTAAAATATATTATTGAAAATACCTTGAATAGCCATGTGGATGGGGGTGATGTTGGTCCGGCTGATGGCTTCGATCATTTCGCTGTTGAAGTCAGCCTCTTTCAGCATAGCTATAGCCTGTGTCATCGTGTTGCTCAGGAAATCGGGCGGAGCGATAAACTGGAAGAATATGAAATGCTCGATCGAAACGATCAGGGCAGCGAAGAAGTACAGCATGATGCCGAATCGCCATGCGTGGAAGAAACTGATGCTTCCTCCTATGTCCTGCCGGTAACGTTGGGTCAGGTAGTAGGCGATGAAAGGAACGGCAAGGCTCAAGCCTTCATAAATAAGGATAAGCGAGGGAATGGAGTACCCGAAGATGAGGAACAGATATTTTATTACCCAATAGATCCCCATAGCCAGGCCATAAGACATCGCACATTTCAGCAGTAAACCTTTATTCTCTTCCATGATAACGCTGTTTTTAATGTTCTCATCAGCAAAATTACTCCTTTTACGAGAATATACAATGCTTAGAATTGACAATTGACAATCGGCAATTGACAATTAACGAACGATTAACAGATAATTAACAATTGAACATAAAAAAAGACAATTGACAATCGCAATTAGATATCTTTCTTAATTGTCAATTGTCAATTGTCCTTTTATTTCGAGCCTCTTGTCGGATTCGAACCAACGACCCCGAGATTACAAATCACGTGCTCTGGCCAACTGAGCTAAAGAGGCAGGTGGGTAAGCTTACTACATCGCGCCGCTACAACCAAGTACCCTTGCTGCGGTCAAGCCCTGGGGGATTCCGAGGGAGCATGCCGTGTAGGACTTACCCGGGTGCAAAAGTAGATATTATTTTTTACAAAGCAAGCGTTTTCTGCCAGTATGGGTGTTATTTATTTGTAAGTGGTTGGAAACCTTTGGTTTTTAGATATGTTAAAAAATATATGCAGGGCGCTTGTGGGGAAGGCTTGTGAGGGAAAACCATTTGTCATTCTGGTAGTGAAAATGCGAAAATGATGTGAAATAGCTATGTTAAAAAATATTACCCTTGCTACTAATTCTGTTTTCCCGCTATTGAAACTCGATTTAGACGGGGTGTTGTGTTATTTTGATAGTAGAAGATTGAAAAGTAGAGCTTGTTTATAAGGAAAGGATATTTCGGATTTATAAATAATCTTGTACCTTTGCGTTCAAATTCAAAAATCAAAAACACTATTTACAATGGGTGGTTTTTTCGGAACTATTTCTAAGTCGGCCTGTTCAACTGATTTATTCTATGGCACCGACTATAATTCTCATCTGGGGACCCGGCGTGGCGGTATGGCTACATACGATAAGGAGGTCGGGTTCACACGTTCGATTCACAATCTGGAAAGTTCTTATTTTCGTACAAAGTTCGAGTCTTCTCTCGATAAGTTTGTGGGAAATGCCGGTATCGGCATTATCAGCGATACGGATGCGCAGCCGATCGTCATCAACTCTCATCTCGGAAAGTTCGCTATCGTGACGGTTGCGAAGATCAATAATGTCGATGAGTTGGAACAGGACTTGCTGAAGGCCAACATGCACTTTTCCGAACTGAGTTCGGGCAAGACGAATCTGACCGAACTTGTGGCGTTGCTGATCACGCAGGGAAAAAACTTTGTCGAAGGAATAGAAAATGTCTATGACCGTATCAAAGGTTCCTGCTCCATGTTGTTGCTTACGGAAGACGGCATCATCGTGGCACGCGACAAGTGGGGACGAACGCCTATTATTATAGGTAAGAAAGAGGGCGCTTTTGCCGCGACGAGCGAATCGAGCAGTTTGCCCAATTTGGATTATGAGATAGACCGATTTGTCGGACCGGGTGAAATCTTGTGCATGCGTGCCGATGGTATCGAGCAGATGCGCCGGCCGAACGAAAAGATGCAGATATGTTCCTTCTTGTGGGTTTATTATGGTTTCCCCGTCTCTTGCTATGAGGGAAGGAATGTCGAGGAAGTCCGTTTCCAATGTGGCTACAAGATGGGAAAGAAAGATGAGAGCAAGGTGGATTGTGTCTGCGGTATTCCCGATTCGGGTGTCGGCATGGCCTTGGGGTATGCCGAAGGAAAAGGAGCGCCTTACCATCGGGCTATCGCCAAATACACGCCGACCTGGCCGCGCAGCTTCACTCCGGCCAACCAGGAAATGCGTTCGCTCGTGGCCAAGATGAAACTGATTCCCAACCGGGCCATGCTGGAAGGCAAGCGTATCCTGTTTTGTGACGACTCGATCGTACGTGGGACACAGCTTCGCGACAACGTGAAAATTCTGTATGACTACGGAGCAAAAGAGGTGCATATGCGTATTGCCTGTCCGCCCCTTATCTACGGTTGCCCATTTATCGGCTTTACTTCGTCGAAGAGCGACCTTGAACTGATCACCCGCCGGATCATCAAAGAACTGGAAGGAGACGAGAACAAGAACCTGGAGAAATATGCGACAACCGATTCGCCTGAATATCAAAAAATGGTGCAGATCATTGCCGAACGTTTCGGCCTGAGCTCGTTAAAGTTCAATACGCTGGAGACGCTCATCGAAGCGATCGGTTTGCCGAAATGCAAAGTCTGTACGCATTGTTTCGACGGAAGCAGTTGTTTCTAAAGAGATGTGACCGGATGATATAAGGAAAATCATGTGCAGAAATGCACATGATTTTTTTGTTGTTAATGACACTTTGTTTACTTTTATGGCTTGTAACATTAATGATAAGCTTATGACAGTAACAGATAGATTTTTGAAGTACGTGACGTTCGACACCGAGTCGAGCGAAACGACAGGCGTGACCCCCAGTACGCCGGGACAGCGCGTGTTTGCCGAAGCATTGGTGAAAGAGTTGGAAGAGGTCGGATTGGAAGATATCACCCTCGACGACAAGAGCTACCTGATGGCTACCCTGCCGGCCAATACGGCAAAGGAAGTTCCGACGATCGGCTTTATCGCCCATTTGGATACCAGTCCCGATATGTCGGGCAAGGATGTCAAGCCCCGTATCGTGAACTATAAGGGAGGCGATATCGTGTTGTGTGCCGAAGAGAACGTGGTGCTCTCGCCGCTCATGTTTCCCGAACTGAACGATTATAAGGAACAGGACATCATCGTGGCCAACGGCAAGACTTTGCTGGGAGCAGACGATAAAGGGGGAGTGGCCGCTATCATCGCCGCCATGAAATACCTGAAAGATCATCCGGAGATCGAACACGGCAAGATCCGTATCGGGTTTACGCCCGATGAAGAGATAGGAGCCGGAGCCGACTATTTCGATGTCGAAAAGTTCGGTTGCGAATGGGCCTATACGATCGACGGCGGGCAGATCGGCGAGTTGGAATACGAGAACTTCAATGCTGCCGGAGCCAAAGTCGTTTTCAAAGGGCTGAACGTGCATCCGGGATATGCCAAAGACAAGATGCTGAACGCATCGTTGCTGGCGGTGGAGTTTGCCTCCTGGCTGCCTGTCGCACAGCGTCCCGAACATACGTCCGGCTATGAAGGCTTTTTCCACCTGACCGGCATGAGCGGAACGGTCGAAGAGGCTTCCCTTTCCTATATTATACGCGACCATGTGCGCACTGCTTTCGAACAGAAGAAGGAGCTGTTGCGCGAGTTGGTGAAACGCATGAACGAGATGCATCCGGGCAGCACGACGCTCGAAATGCGCGACCAGTATTACAATATGCGTGAAGTGGTCGAACCGAAGAAGTTTATCGTGGACCTGGCGTTCGATGCCATGAAGGAAGCCGGTGTCACGCCTTTGGTGAAACCGATCCGCGGAGGGACGGACGGCGCTCGCCTGTCTTTCATGGGACTGCCTTGCCCGAATATCTTTGCCGGCGGGTTGAACTTCCACGGCCGTTATGAGTTCCTGCCGGTCAAGTCGCTTGAAAAGAGCATGGAGACGGTCGTTAAAATAGCAGAATTGTTAGTCAAAGGAAATTATAAATCATAAATCACAAATCATAAATCATGAAAACAACTCCGTTTACCGACGTGCACATCGCACTCGGTGCCAAAATGCATGAATTTGCAGGTTTCAACATGCCGATCGAGTATACCGGTATTATCGACGAACACATGACCGTAGTGAACGGTGTAGGCGTGTTCGATGTTTCCCACATGGGCGAGTTCTGGGTAAAAGGCCCGAACGCCCTGGCATTCATCCAGAGCATCACCTCGAACGACGCTTCCGTGTTGCCGATCGGCAAGGCTCAATATACTTGCTTCCCGAATGACAAGGGCGGTATCGTGGACGACCTGTTGGTCTATCATTATGAACCGGAAAAATACCTGTTGGTCGTCAATGCAGGCAATATCGCCAAAGACTGGGACTGGTGCGTAAGCCATAACACGGTAGGGGCGGAACTGGAGAACTCTTCCGACCGTACTGCACAGCTGGCTGTCCAGGGTCCGAAAGCCATCGAGGTTTTGCAACGTCTGACTCCGGTCGACCTGTCTTCCATCCCTTACTATTCGTTTGTGACAGGCGAGTTTGCCGGTTGCAAGAACGTCATCATCTCCAATACGGGATATACCGGAGCCGGTGGTTTCGAACTTTATTTTTACCCGGATGATGCCATGACGATCTGGAATGCTATCTTCGAAGCCGGTAAGCCTGAAGGAATCAAACCGATCGGCCTGGGTGCACGCGACACGCTACGTCTGGAAATGGGCTTCTGTCTGTACGGCAACGATCTCGACGACACGACTTCGCGGTACGAGCCCGGTCTGGGTTGGTCCACCAAGTCCGCCGAGGGCAAGACCTTCCCCAATCGCGCCGAACTGGACCGCCAGAAGAAAGAAGGCGTTAGCCGCAAGCTGTGTGCCTTGGAGTTGGTGGACAAAGGTATTCCCCGCCACGGCTATGAGATTGCCGATGCCGAAGGCAACATCATCGGGGTGGTGACATCCGGAACCATGTCGCCTGTCTTGAAAAAAGGTATCGGTATGGGATATGTGAAAC
>OJKP01000786.1_pt1 | contig 21231 bp, 20 predicted proteins | sample 1596521 | NCBI WGS metagenome assembly OJKP01 (sample SAMEA4350130, study PRJEB24818) | metagenome | biome: human; feature: gut; material: faeces | place: Denmark | collected 2013-09
CCGGGGCGTTTCTTCATGTTGGGCGATCGTCCCCGCCTCGCTGATGGGGGCGCCCGGCGGAATGGCCGCCATGTAGAGTATCTCGTACATGGCCACACGCATGATGGCGGATGCTACCAGTGAAATGCGCTCAAATCGCCAGCCCCGGGCGTACTTTTCAATGTCGGCGTCCAGCTCGGCGGCGTGCTCCGCCACACCGGAGACCAGGCGGCGGATATACGCCTCCTGCTTGGTGTTGGGCCGGTCGGCGTAGAGGTCATCCTCTGCCGCCAGCTCGGCAAAGCGTTCATCGCTGAGCTGCTGGTCCAGAAACTCCTCCACCGGCAGTTCGGTGAAGCTCAACTGGTACGCCAAGTGTATGGCGATCTCCCGTGCGGTGCTGCGTGTCATAAGCGTTCGTCCTTTTCTCTCTCGTCTGTTGTTCAGTTGAAGCTGATGCCGCCCACGTGGACGTTCACCGCCGCCACCTTGAAGCCGGTCATACCCTCCAGCGCGGTATGCACATTCTTCTGGACCTTTTTGGCCACATCGCTGATGGCGCAGCCGTAGCGCACCGCAACAAAAATGCCCACAACGATCTGCTCGCCGTCCAGTTCAACACGGACGCCCTTGCAGGTCATTTTTTTACCGCCCATCAGGTCGGATACGTTGGCGCTCATCAGAGCGCTGACGCCGTCCACCTCCAAGGCTGTGGTACTGGCAATGGAGGCCAGCACATCCTCTGAGATCTGGATGCTGCCGTCATCCTCCTGGTGGATCATATATTCCTTATTTTCAGCCATGGTCTGTTTGTCTCCTCACAGTTGTCATTGGTACTCAGCTAATTGCAGTATAGGATTATACCATTTTTTACGGGGAAATACAACACCTATTTTGCACCGGACGTTCCCGCTTCCATGATCTTGATCTGGCCGGGAGTGTAGGATGTCTCCGCGATGACGATATCCTTGATCTTCGCTACGTCCTCCGCCTCCAGACCGTCGGGCGCCGATACCACCACGCTGATGGAGTCCGCGCCCATAAAGGCCACGCAGTCGGCATAGCCTTTTGCCACCACCAGGTTCTCGATCTGTGTCTCCGCCACGGTGTAGCCCGCCAGCACCTGAAGCGTCTCGGACGCCTCGTTGGCTACCTCCTCTGAGGCGTTCTCCTCGCCCTTGGCCTCCTCCAGCATACTGATGGCGGTATCGCGGGCCTGCTTGCGGCTGAGCCGGGCGGTGAGCGCGGTATTGGCGTAGCTCATGGCGCCAAAATCGAATACCTTTTCCGCGCCGGGAAGGTTTTCCAGCCGGGTCTCCAGCAGCGCTCCGGCAGCGGTATCACTGCACACCAGCAGCTTGCGGTGCTGTTCCAGCGCCTGCACTGCGGCAGCGGCAAGAGTCTGCTCCCCTTCCCCGTACAGCGCCGGGGCAAGGCTTGTCCGCAACTGCTGTACCGCCCGGTGCAGTTGCTGCGGGGTACTGCTTTGCAGCGCCACCAGCGTTTCCGCACCCCGGCTGCGGCAGTGTACCGTGCCCTGCCAAGTGTCCGGCAGGGCTGCCACAGCCTTTTGCACGGTCTGCTCCGGTGCACCGAACAGCCGCAGCACGCAGCCCGCCGGGCACTTTTCTTCTTTTGTCATGACGCATCCCCCCTGCGGCCGCAGGGGCCGCCCTTACTCTGCCCGCAGGGTCTCGTCCAAGGCAGTCAGGGCGGCGGGGTCATGCTGTGCGCTTTCGGGCAGCACCTGCGTACCGGCAGGGGTCTTGCCCTGTGCCAGCCGCAGCGCCATTTCCAGCGCAGTCTGTGCGGCGCGGGCGCGGATGAGCGCACGGTCCGGACGGGAGATGAACAACTTCTTCACATACACCCTGTCTCCCCGGGCAGCGCCCAGATACACCGTGCCCACAGGCCGGACGGCATCGCCGCCGCCGGGGCCTGCCAGACCGGTAACGCTGACCGCGATATCTGCACCGGCGGCCTTTGCCGCGCCCAGCGCCATCTGCGCCGCCACGGGAGCCGACACCACATTATATTGCGCAATGACCGCCGGGTCCACCCCGACAAGCTTCGCCTTGGCCTGCTCCCAGTAGGTCACAAAGCCGTAGCCGAACACCTCGCTTGCGCCGGACACACTGGTCAGGCGCTGGGCGATCATGCCGCCGGTGCAGCTTTCGGCGGTGGCAATGGTCAGGCCGTTGGCCTGCAGCGTGTGCACCACCGTTTCTTCCAGTCCGGCGACATCCTCATCATACACCGCATCGCCCAGCAGATCATAGAACTTTTTGGCGTAGGCGCGGCACATGGTCTGCGCCTCGGCGTCGTTCTGCGCCCGGGCGGTGATGCGGATCTCGCACTCGCCGGTCTTGCAGTAGATGGCGGCGGTGGGGTTCGGGTTTTCCAGCAGCGCACGCACCCGGTACTCCAGATTGCTCTCGCCGCCCAGCACCCGCAGCGTCAGGCTGTGCAGGGCGCAGCTCTGCCGCGCCAGCAGCAGCGGGCGCACGCTTTCCTCCCACATGGCCTTCATCTCATGGGGCACGCCGGGCATCAGCACGGCACAGTGACCGTCCTGCTCGAACCATGCGCCCGGCGCGGTGCCGTGGTGGTTGACCACCTTATGCCCATGCACCGGCACCATGGCCTGCTTGCGGTTGTTGGGGGTGGTCTCGCGCCCGGTGCGGGTAAAGAAGTCCACGATCTTCTGCCACTCATCGGGGTCAAAGGTAAGGGTGTCGCCAAAGCAGGCAGCCACCGTCTCCTTGGTCAGGTCGTCCGCCGTGGGGCCCAGCCCGCCGGTGAACACCAGCAGGTCGCACCGCTGCTTTGCCTCGTTGACAAAATCCGCCAGACGGCCATGGTTATCGCCGATGGTGCTCTGCCGCTGGACGGTGATGCCCAGTTCAGCCAGCTCCCGGCTGAGGTACTGGGCATTGGTGTTAAGAATGTTGCCGAGCAGCAGCTCGGTACCCACACTGATGATCTCTGCTGTCATGGACAAATCAACCCTCAAATTCTACCTGATCGGTGATGCGCACCCGGATGCGCTCGGTCTGCTCTGCGGCTTCGGCTTCCAGCGCGGCAAGGCCGGGCATGGCAGCTTCGGCGGCAAGGATCTCCTCCAGCTCGGGGCGGATCTTCGGGTGCGGCGGGGTGAAGATGGTGCAGCAGTCCTCATAGGGCAGGATGCTGGTCTCAAAGGTATTGATATGGCGGGAGGTCTCAATGATCTCGGTCTTGTCCATACCGATGAGCGGGCGCAGGATGGGCAGGTCCTGTGCAGCATCGGTACACTGCAGCGCCTTGACGGTCTGGCTTGCCACCTGTGCCAGACTTTCGCCGGTGACCAGCGCCTCGCACCCCTGCTTTTTAGCGATCACGTTTGCAATGCGCATCATGCTGCGGCGCATCAGCACCGTGAACAGCACATCCGGAGCATTATCCCGAATGTATTCCTGGGGTTTGGTGTAGGGCACCACAAACAGGTTGGCGCTGCCGGTATACACGGTGATGAGCTGTGCCAGAGCCTTTACTTTCAGTTTTGCGCGTTCGGAAGTATACGGAGGGGACGCAAAATGGATGTGATCCAGTGCCAGACCGCGCTTTGCCATACGATAGGCTGCCACCGGGCTGTCGATGCCGCCGGAGAGCATATTCAGGGCGCGGCCGCTGGTGCCCACGGGCAGACCGCCCTCACCTGGTATTTTCGGGCCGTGAATATACGCACCGTAATCTCGAATCTCCACAATGACCTTGAACTGCGGGTTATGCACATCCACCTTCAGGTAGTTGTGCTTGCCCAGCAGATAAGCGCCCAGCTCCCGCATCAGCTCCGGGCTGGTCATGGGGTAGGTCTTGTCGGCGCGGCGGGCCTCCACCTTGAAGGTACGGATGCCGTGCAGCGCGCTGCCCAGATAGTCCTCGGCGGTCTGGCAGATGGTATCGAAATCCTTTTCGCACACCACGGCGCGGCTGAGCGCGGCAAGGCCGAACACCTTGCTGACCCGCTCAAAGGCAAGATTCATATCCACGTCCTCTTCCTCGGGCTCCATATAAAAGGTAGACTGGGTGCAGTACACCTTGAACTTGCCCACCGTCTTAAGACGGTAGCGCAGGATCTTCATCATGGCTGCTTCAAACTGATTGCGATTGAGGCCTTTCAGGGACATCTCGCCCTGATAGCCCATAATAATTTCCTTCATAAATGTTGCATCTCCTGATGTGGGATTTATAATGGCCTCCGCTTTCGCTCTGGCCATATTCAGCGGAAAAATTGTTTTACTCTATGAATGGAAAATGACTGCGGTCATTTTCCATTCACCCTTTCACGCATTGGGGTCGCGCAGGCAAACTGCATCTTCCCATAGAACGGCTTCCGTTTTTACTTTCTGATCTTCTGCAAATGCTTCATGCCGTCCTCGAAGCGGTTGAGGAAGGCGTCCACATCCTCCGGGGTGTTATCGGCGCAGAAGGACACCCGGATGGCGGTGTCGATGGCAAGCGGGTCGCGCCCCATGGCTGCCAGCGTGTGGCTGGGCTGACCGCGCCCGCAGGCGCTGGCCGAGGAGACGTAGATCTGCTCTTCGGCCAGAAAAGCCAGCATGGTCTCGCTCTTGATGCACATCTCGCTGAAGTTCAGCACCTCAGGCACGGCGTTCTCCGGGCTGTTGATGACTACCTCCGGGAAGGCTTTCAACCCCTCCCGCAGCTGCCGGTTCAGCGCACGCATGGCAGTGTCCCGGCTCTTCATGGTCTTTGCCAGACGGGTAGCCGCTGCGGCCAGACCCATGGCGTAGGGCAGGTTTTCGGTGCCGGGGCGCATCTGCCGCTCCTGCTCGCCGCCCAGATAGGGCGGCTGGAAGGCCTGCACCAGCCGGTCGGAAAGGTAAAGCGCACCAATGCCCTTGGGCGCATGGATCTTGTGGCCGCTCACCGAGAGCGTATCGATGTTGTCCAGCTTGATGGGTACACGCATCCACGCCTGCACTGCGTCCACATGGACGATGGTGCGGCTGTTGCGGCGCTTTACCTCGGCGGCAAGGCGCTCCACATCGTTGCGGGTGCCGATCTCGTTGTTCACCATCATGCAGGCCACAAGGATGGTGTTCTTGTCCACCCGCTCCAGCATGGCGTCAATGTCCAGCATGCCGTCTGCCCGGGGAGCTACCACGGTAACGTCGTAGCCCTGCTTTGCCAGACGCTCCAGCGGCCGCTGCACACTGGGGTGCTCGAAGCCGGACACCACGATGCCCTTGCCGAAGGTGCGGGTCTGTACCGCACCCAGCAGCGCCAGATTGTTGCTCTCGCTGCCGCAGGAGGTAAAGTACAATTCCCGGCTTTTGCAGCCCAGCGTGCGCGCTACGGCGGCGCGGGCGGCGTTCAGAGCTTCTTCACTGCGCGCGCCCGGGCCGTACAGGCTGGAAGGGTTTGCCCAGTGCTCCCGCATGGCCTTGTCGATGACGTCCGCCACCTCCGGCGCTACGATGGTGGTGGCCGCGTTGTCCAGATAATGTAACTGAGGATTTTGCAGCATAAACGGATTTCCTGCTTTCTGTCGTTGTTTTCATAATAACCCAGAATAAGTATAGCACAAACCCCTGGATAACGCAAAAAATTTTATGCATTTATGGGTGATTTTTGTAACTGTACCTCCTTGACAAACACCCCGGTGGTGTGCTATCTTTACAGCATAGACCGCATCCCTGCTGACGGAACCTTGTGGAGCACCACAGTGCAGGGGTGCATAGGATGTCAATGCCGACCGTCTGGGCAGCCTTGCGCAATTGCTGCGCAAAGCTGTCCTTTTTTGCTATCAAGGAGGATGTCTGTATGAAGACCGATATCGAGATCGCGCAGGAAGCTAAAATGAAGCCCATCACCCAGATCGCCGCTCAGCTGGGTCTGGAGGAAGAAAGTGTGATCCCCTATGGCCGCTACAAGGCCAAGATCGACCACCGGCTGATCCACAACGCCAAAAAGCAGGGCAAGCTGATCCTTGTCACCGCCATCAGCCCCACCCCCGCCGGTGAGGGCAAGACCACCACCAGCGTAGGTCTGGCCGACGCCATGAACGCGCTGGGCAAAAAGACCATGCTCTGCCTGCGCGAGCCCAGCCTTGGCCCCGTGTTCGGCGTAAAGGGCGGCGCTGCCGGCGGCGGCTACGCACAGGTGGTGCCCATGGAGGACATCAACCTGCACTTTACCGGTGACCTGCACGCCATTGGCACCGCCAACAACCTGCTGGCTGCCATGATCGACAACAGCATCCAGCAGGGCAACCCGCTGAATATCGATCCCCGCCGCATCACCTGGAAGCGCTGCATGGACATGAACGACCGGCAGCTGCGGTTCATCGTGGACGGTCTGGGCGGCAAGGTGAACGGCACCCCCCGCGAGGACGGCTTTGACATCACCGTGGCCAGCGAAGTCATGGCTATTTTCTGCCTTGCCACCAGCATCTCCGACCTGAAGGAGCGGCTGTCCCGCATCGTATGCGCCTACACCTACGACGGCAAGCCGGTGACCGCCGGTGAGATCGGCGCAGCCGGTGCCATGACCGCCCTGCTGAAGGACGCACTGGACCCGAACCTTGTGCAGACATTGGAAAACAACCCCGCCATCATCCACGGCGGCCCCTTTGCCAACATTGCCCACGGCTGCAACAGCGTGCTGGCCACCAAGCTCAGCCTTTCGCTGGCAGACTACACCATTACCGAGGCCGGCTTCGGCGCTGATCTGGGTGCGGAGAAATTCTTGGATATCAAGTGCCGCTATGCCGGTATTGCCCCCTCTGCCTGTGTGCTGGTGGCTACCGTACGCGCCCTCAAGAGCCACGGCGGCGTAGCCAAGGCCGACCTGAACCAGCCCAACCTCGAGGCCGTCAAGGCCGGTGCTTCCAACCTGATCCGCCACATCGACAACCTGAAAAACGGCTTCGGTCTGCCGGTGGTGGTTGCTATCAATGCCTTCCCCACCGACACCGCCGAGGAGCAGGCTTATGTGGAGCAGGTCTGCGCCGAGCAGGGCGTGCCCTGCGTGCTGAGCGAGGTGTTCGCCAAGGGCGGCGAGGGCGGCAAGGCACTGGCTGAGAAGGTGCTTGAGATCCTGGAGGATCGTCCCATCCAGTACACCTACCCGCTGGAGATGCCCCTGAAGGACAAGATCAACGCCATTGCCACCAAGATCTACCGCGCCGACGGCGTGAATTACAGCGCCGCCGCCAGCAAGACGCTGGCCGAGCTGACCGAGATGGGCTACGGCAACCTGCCCGTGTGCATTGCCAAGACCCAGTACAGCTTCAGCGACAACGCCAAGCTGACCGGTGCGCCCACCGGCTTCACCATGGAGGTGCGCGAGGTGCGTCTGGCAGCCGGTGCAGGCTTTGTGGTGGTGATCTGCGGCAACATCATGACCATGCCCGGCCTGCCCAAAAAGCCCGCCGCCGTGAACATTGATGTGGACGCCGACGGCAAGATCACCGGCCTGTTCTGATAAAAAAGCCCGATAAAGCACAAAAGTCGCTGTCCGCAAGGACAGCGACTTTTGTATTTTTACTCCATGGTGTGGCTGCAAAGGTAGTCCACCCATACAGCGTAGCCCTCCGGCTTGATATGGTAGCCGTCCGGCTGGGCGTAGCTTTCGATCAGGTCGCCGTTTTCGTCCGCCAGCACCTCCCACAGGTTGAGGAAATAGCAGTTCTTTTCCAGTGCAATGGCGGCAAGTTCGTTGTTGATGCGGCACAGACGGTCGCGGTTCAGCCCTGCGTGGTTTGCCTGCGCGCTCACCTCCGGCCGCACCGGCGTGATGGACTGCACATAAATCTTTGCATCCGGCAGTGCCTGACTGATCATATCCAGCATCAAACGGTAGTAGGTCAGAAAGCTGGTGTAATCGGTGTCCTGCCCCAGCACATTGCTGCCCAGCAGCACATAGACGGCCTTGGGCTGCTGCGCGGTCAGCGCGTCCAGCGGGATCTCTGTCACGCCGTCCACCCGCTTGCAGCTGGTGCCGTTGACAAAGGCGTTGGGGCCTACCCCCTTATAGGCGCAGAACTGCGCCCCGGGCAGACCGGTATCGTAGATCTGCAAGCCCTGCGTCAGGCTGTCGCCCACAAAGCTGGCCTGTGCAAACCAGCTTTTTTCCACCGGGGCACTGGCCGGCAGCGCCGCCATGCGGAAGTCCAGCGCGGTCTCGGTGCTGTCCTCCAGTGTCTGCACCCGCAGCTGCCGGGCCAGCGGATAGCTGACCGTGTTCCATGTGTTGTCCGTGGTCACCTGCCGCAGAATGGTGTTCTGGCTCAGGGCGGTATCCACGCGCTCCCGGTGCAGCACCTTCCACAGGATGCCGATGGCGCTCAGCAGAGCCAGAAGCGCCAGCAGAGCAACGATGATAAACACCCTGCGCCAGCGCCGGTGCAGGATGCGTCGCCGGTATTCCTGATAATCTGCCATTGTCGTTCCCTCACTTCCGGCCCGGGATACGGGCTGTTCTATTTATAGTATAGCATAACCGCACTCAACAGCAAACCCCATTTGCCAAAAATGTGCTGTCGGTTTTGCACGGTGCGGGGCTGTTTTGGTGCAAAACAGACAGTGCCCTGCCGCAAACGCTTGCATCCAATAGGCAGGATGTGTTATACTAAGATGAATCAAACGACAGGGAGGCTTTCACGATGGCATTTACACCGAAACTGACTTATAAAGGCAAGCCCCTCGTCCGCAAGGACAACGAGCTGTATTACGGCAGCATGACCGATCCCTATGTGCTGTATCTGCAGATTTTGACCACCACCCCGGTGGGCGAGCAGCAGGTAGCCGACAAGGTACACCTGATGCTGCTTTCTACGGATACCACCAAGGCACCGCAGGAGCGCGTAGCGCGTCAGACCACCAAACACGGCCTGTATAATGCGCTGGACATCGGCGGCATCTGGCTGCAGAAGGCCAACGAGAACCGCTGAATCAATTTAAAATGAACAATGCCGGACAGTCTGTGGACTGCCCGGCATTGCGTTTTTACAGGGACGATTTGGAATGGCCTTCGCGTGCGCTTTGGCCATATTCATAGGAATTTCTTTTTTAGATTGCAATTTTGGAAAATCTGCGGATTTTCCAAAATTGCCTTTTCACGGGCGATGAAGAAGCGTTTACTCCTCAGTCACCTCAAAGTCCAGCGGCTCACCGCAGTTGGGGCACTTGGGTGCGCCGTCCAGCAGCTCATCCTCCTCAAATACGGCGGTCTTTCCGCAGGCGGGGCAGGTCACCTCGTACTGCACAGGGGCGTCCTTGGCTTCGTCCTCCTCGCCTTCCAGTGCGACCTCAAAGGTCACGCCGCAGTGGGCGCAGTTGGCTTCGCCTGCATCCAGATCATCCTCGCTGACGTAGACGGTCTCGCCGCAGGCGGGGCAGGCTACCTCGTAGAAGGGCTCGCTGGCGATGTCGTCATCTCCCGCATCCTCATCCTTGTCGGCTGCGTCGTCGTCCTCGTCCTCGGCATCCTCATCCTCGTACAGGTCGGCCTCCAGATCCTCCAGCTCCTCGCTCAGATCGTTGATCTGGTCGTAGGCTTGGGTCAGATCCTCGTCCATGGCGGCAATGGCATCGGCCATCTCGCCCAGCAGTGCGGCCATGGCCTTGATGATCTTGCCCTCTTTGGTGCTCTCATCCACGCCCAGACCGTCCACCAGGCCCTGCAGGTAGGCTGCTTTCTTGTTCAGTTCCATCTGAAATGCCCTCCTTGTGTATGATACAAAAACCGGGCAAACGGTTGCCCGCTGCCCGGTATGCGACAAATGATCAGACGCGCTCCATATACTCGCCGGTGCGGGTATCGATGCGGATGTGATCGCCCTCGTTGATGAACAGAGGCACACGGATCTCGGCACCGGTCTCAACGGTAGCGGGCTTCAGGGTGTTGGTAGCAGTGTTGCCCTTGACACCCGGCTCGGTCTGGGTGACTTCCAGCTCGATGAAGTTGGGGATCTCGACGCTGAACACCTTGCCCTTGTAGCTCAGCAGCTTGCACAGCTCGTTCTCCTTGCAGAACTTGAAGTTATCGGGCACGTCGGCTGCGTTGACGGGGATGTCATCGTAGGTCTCGTTGTCCATGAAGTGGTACAGGTCGCCATCCTCGTAGCTGTAGGTCACGTCCTTACGCTCGATGAAAGCCTGCGGGAACTTTGCGGTGGGGTTGTAGCTGGTCTCGACCACAGAACCGGTGATGACGTTCTTGGTCTTGGTACGGACAAAGGCAGCGCCCTTGCCGGGCTTGACGTGCTGGAACTCAACGACCTGAAGAACCTGGCCGTCCTGCTCAAAGGTCACGCCATTGCGAAACTCGCCTGCAGAAATCATAGGAATTCCTCCATAAATTTAATCTCAGATGCTTAACGCATATCTCTATTTATTTTACCCAATCTGTCCCTGTTTGGCAAGGGGTTTGGGCAAAAAAGACGATAAAAACACAAAATCTTTTACACATTCCGCGCTGCGCGGTACATTTGCTGCATCGTCTGCGCGTCCTCGGCCTGTGTGCCCGCGCTCTCGCAGATGACCACCGGCGCAAGCTTCCGCTCTGCCAGCAGTTCCATCAGGGGCTGGGGCTCCGGGCCGAACTGCGTATCGGCAAAGGTCCAGTGGCGCTTTTCGCCGCCCGCCGAGTACTCGATGCGGGAAAAGTGCACATGGAACTGCCGGGCACGGTCATCGCCCAGCACCTCGGCCATGCGGTCCAGAATGGCGGCATAATCCGCCTTGGTCTGAATACCGCCCAGCGTGCGGGCGTTCAGGTGGCCGAAGTCGATGCAGGGGGTAATGCGGCTGTCCACGCCGCACAGCGTCAGCACCTCGTCCAGTGTGCCCAGCTGTCCTATCTTGCCCATGGTCTCCGGGCACAGGGTCATATCCCCAAAGCCCGCCTCGTCCAGCGCAGCCACAGCGCGGCGCATGGTATCCAGTGCCTTCTCCAGCGCAGCTTCCCGGCTCTGCTTGCCGCAGCTGCCGGAGTGGAAGATGATGCGTCTGCCGCCCAGCGCCCGGCACACCGCTGCGCTTTGCAGCAGGTACTGGATGCTGTTCAGCCGCTTATCCTCTTCCAGACTCGACATGCTGATATAATAAGGTGCGTGGACGCTGAACAGGATATCCCGCTGGGCGGCAAGGGCAGCCATGCGGGCGGCCTTATCCAGCCCCAGACGCACCCCGCGCCCGCACTGGTACTCAAAGGCGTTCAGTCCCATTTTGGCGGTGTACTCCGGCACGTCCAAGCTGCTTTTGTAGCCTTGGGCGGCAAAGCTGTCACTGGTGCCTGCGGTGCCGAACCGGATGTTCCAAGCTTCACTCACAGGGTCTTACCTCCCCGGTCGTAGTATTTCTGCCAGTGCTTCTTTTCCCACTTGCGTTTCAGGATGACCTGTGCGCCCAAGTCCGGCCCGCGGGGGATGACCATCAGCCCGGGAATGCCGTACAGCGCCGCCACCATGCGGTCGGCGTAAAGCTGGTCGCCCACCATGGCCATCTGGCGGTGTTTCACGCCCATGCGGTGCTGTGCCACCATCAGCGCAAAAGGCAGGGGCTTGGCGGCGCGGTACAGGTAAGCAAGACCCAGCTTTTCAGCAAAGGGGCGCACCCGCTTTTCCGCACCGTTGGAGACGATGGTCAGCTTTACCCCGGCCTTGCGCATGGCGGCAAGCCACGCGGCGACCTCCTCCGGCAGCTCCTGACTGCGGTCTGCGGTCAGGGTGTTGTCGATATCCAGCACCAGAGCCGTGATGCCCTTAGCAGCCAGCCATTCCGGCGTGATATGGGTAACGTCCTTAAAAACATATTCGGGGGTAATGAGCATAAATAGACCCTCTCAGTCTGCCCTACGCAAAGCAGCTTTAAAATGAAAATAGGGGAACCTGTATAACAGGCTCCCCTACATCGGCGTTAGCAACGCGTTTAAAATCTAAAGCAACGTGCGATTCCAAGCAATCAATTACTTGAACTTGCGCTTGCGGGCTGCTTCGGACTTCTTCTTGCGCTTAACAGACGGCTTCTCGTAAGCCTCGCGCTTACGAACCTCTGCGAGCACACCGCTGCGAGCAGTGCTGCGCTTGAAGCGACGCAGTGCGCTTTCCAGCGACTCGCCCTCTTTAACACGAATTTCCGACATCTTATTCCCTCCCTTGGACCGTGAGGCAGGAATTTCGTTGTTACATGGTAACTAACAGTAGACAGTATAGCGCATTTTATCCGGTTCGTCAACCTTTTTTTGAAAGTTTTTGCTCAAAACTTTTGAAAGATTTTTGAACAGACGCTCCCGGGTGTTTCCTGCGCTAGGTCCGCCTCTGCGGGTGATGATATGTTCGCGCTTATTCAGCGGAGCAGCAGTTCTCAGCCCTTGGCAGCTAGATTGACCAGACGGCCCTTGACGTAGATCTCCTTGACCAGCTGCTTGCCTTCCAGCGCGGCAGCCACAGCGGGGTCTGCCTTGGCGGTGGCAATGGCGTCCTCGGCGGTGATGTCTGCGGGCACCTTCAGGCGTGCCTTCACCTTGCCGTTCACCTGCACAGCGATCTCCACAGCAGCCTCCACACACTTGGCCTCCTCGTAGGCAGGCCACGGATAGTAGGCCAGCTGCTCGTCGTGGCTGTGACCCAGCTTTTCCCACAGCTCCTCAGTCATGTGGGGAGCAAAGGGGTTCAGCAGCTGTACCAGCGTCTCAAACTCGGCCTTGGTCGCGCCGCCGTTGTCGTACATGGCGTTGACCAGCGTCATCAGCTGGGCAATGGCGGTGTTCATCTTCAGGCTCTCGATATCTGCGCTGACCTTCTTGATGGTCTGGTGCATCAGGGTCTCCATGGCGGGGCGGTAGCCCTCGCCCTCCACCAGCTTGTCGCTCAGTGCCCACACGCGGTCGAGGAAGCGGTTGCAGCCCGCAATGGCAGAGGTCTGCCACGGTGCAGCCTGCTCAAAGTCGCCCATGAACATCTCGTACAGACGCATGGTGTCGGCACCGTACTGGTCCACCACCTCGTCGGGGTTGATGACGTTGCCAAGGCTCTTGGACATCTTCACGATGGGATGGCGTGCCATCTCGCCGTACTTCTCTTCCAGTGCCTTCTCGGCGGCCTTCTGGCTGCCGTACTCCTTCAGCAGCTTCTCCTGTTCCTCGGCGGGCAGGTTGACAAAGCTGTGGGGGTTCAGGCCAAGGATCATGCCGTGGGCAGTACGCTTCTGGTAGGGCTCTGCCGTGGGCACCACGCCGATATCGTACAGGAACTTATGCCAGAAGCGGCTGTACAGCAGGTGCAGGGTGGTGTGCTCCATGCCGCCGTTGTACCAGTCCACCGGAGACCAGTATTCCAGCGCTTCCTTGGAGGCCAGAGCATCCTTGCAGTGGGGGTCCATATAGCGCAGGAAGTACCAGGAGGAACCGGCCCACTGGGGCATGGTGTCGGTCTCGCGGGTAGCGGGGCCGCCGCAGCAGGGGCAGGTGGTCTTGACCCAGTCCTTGTGGCGTGCCAGCGGGGACTCGCCGTCCGGACCCGGCTCAAAGTCGGTGATGTCCGGCAGAGTCAGCGGCAGGCTGCTCTCGGGCAGGGGCTGCCAGCCGCACTTGTCGCAGTGCACCATGGGGATGGGCTCGCCCCAGTAACGCTGACGGCTGAACACCCAGTCGCGCAGCTTGTAGTTGACCTTATCGCGGCCCTTGCCGTTCTCCTCCAGCCAAGTGATCATCTTCTTTTTGGCATCGACCACGGACAGGCCGTTCAGGAAGCCGGAGTTGACCAGCGTACCGGTAGCCACATCGGTAAAGGCAGCTTCGTCCAGATTGGACGGGGTGCTGCCCTTGACCACCTCGATGATGGGCAGGCCGAACTTCTTGGCGAATTCCCAGTCGCGGGTATCGTGGGCAGGCACGGCCATGATGGCGCCGGTGCCGTAGGTGGACAGAACGTAGTCGGAGATGAAGATGGGGATCTCGGTCTCGTTGACCGGGTTGATGCCCATCACACCGTCCAGCTGCACGCCGGTCTTTTCCTTGTTCAGCTCGCTGCGCTCAAAGTCGCTCTTGCGGGCAGCTTCGGCCTGATAAGCCTTGACGGCATCGGCGTTCTTGATAATACCCTTTTCCAGCCATGCCTTGAGCAGGGCGTGCTCCGGGGAGATGACCATGTAGGTAGCGCCGAACAAGGTATCGCAGCGGGTGGTATACACGGTCAGGGTGTCACCGGCGGTGGTGCCGAAGTTCACCTCGGCGCCGTGGCTGCGGCCGATCCAGTTCTTCTGCTGGGTGGACACGCGCTCGATGTAATCCAAGCCATCCAGACCGTCGATCAGCTTATCGGCATAAGCGGTGATCTTGAGCATCCACTGGCTCTTGACGCGGTGCACCACCTCGCTGCCGCAGCGCTCGCACACACCGTTGACAACTTCCTCGTTGGCCAACACGCACTTGCAGCCGGTGCACCAGTTGACGTTCATTTCCTTCTTGTAAGCCAGACCGTGCTTGTACAGCTGCAGGAAGATCCACTGGGTCCACTTGTAGTACTCGGGGTCGGTGGTGTTGATCTCACGATCCCAGTCAAAGGAGAAGCCCAGCGCCTTGAGCTGGCTGCGGAAATGATCCACGTTGCTCTTGGTGACGATGGCCGGGTGGATGTGGTTCTTCATGGCGAAGTTCTCGGTGGGCAGACCGAAGGCATCCCAGCCCATGGGGTACAGCACGTTGTAGCCGTTTTTACGGCGCTTGCGGCTTACCACGTCCAGCGCGGTGTAGCTGCGGGGATGGCCGACGTGCAGGCCTGCACCCGAGGGATACGGGAACTCCACAAGGGCATAGAACTTGGGCTTTTTGTGGTCGATCTCGACGTGGAAGGTCTTTTCGTCCTCCCACACCTTCTGCCACTTGGCTTCAACAGCCTTGTAATCATACTTCATGTTTGTAATCAGCTCCAGACTTTAACCAAAATACCGTTGCTTGGGGGCGTATGCTTTTAAGGTACTTCCGGTATAAACCCTCTCAGTCAGGGCATTCGCCCTGCCAACTCCCCAAAGGGGGCGTTTTTGCTAACTTTCCCTATTGCGCCGCAATAACAAAGAGGACTTTTACCGGAAGTAGACCTGTTTGCCTTAATTATTCAATGCTGCTATCCGGGGTCAGGTACTCCGAGATGTCCACCGGCTCGCCGTCTGCCCACAGGTGCTCCAGATCATAGTAAGCGCGGCTGTTGGGCACAAAGACGTGCACGATGACGTTGGAGTAATCCAGCAGCACCCAGTTCTTGGTGTCGTGACCCTCAACGCTGTAGGGTTCCAGACCCTTCTGCGAAAGCTCGTACTCCACCTCGTCGGCCAGAGAAGCCACCTGCGTGGTGGAGGTACCGGAGGCGATGACGAAGTAATCGGTCAGGACGGTCAGGCTTTCTACCTTGAGCACCCGCACATCCTGTGCCTTTTTCTTGTCCAGAATCTTGGCGATCTCAATGGCAAGCGCCTTGCTGTCGTTGAAATTATCCATGTGTTTCTCCCTTCTGTCGAAACATCCCTGCACCCGGTGTGCAGGGCCTTGTTTTCTGTTGTTACTGTCCGGTGCCCGCTGCCTGACCATCGGTGGTCACAGCGCCGGAAAGGTCGGTATCGCCGCTGAGGATGGCGTCGTCGGATTCCTTATCGATGCGTCCCATATACTGCACGTTGGCATCGGTGGATGCGCTGCCGTGGGGCCACTGGTCGGTGACCATGTGCAGCTCGCTTACCTCCACCGGGCCGGTGTAGGTGCAGAAATACTGGTTGAGCAGGTTTGCGATGGAGCCGGCATCCGGCACCACGCAGGAGTAGCCGGCAAAGGAGTCGGTCTTGCCCACGTTGGGCACGCCCATGAACACCGGCGTCTGCGCCAGAATGATATTGGAGCTGTCGATCTTGAGGAAGGACGCCAGCAGCTTTGCGATGGTAGTGATATCCATATCCGTGTGGATATAGTCCTTGAAGATCAGCGGCAGCTGGTTCAGGATATCGGTAATGCCCATGGCGCGGGCGCGCTTGAACAGACCTGCGTAGAAGTAGCGCTGCATATTCAGGCGGTCGATATCGGAGTTTGCGTAGCCGTCGCCGTGGCGGCAGCGCACAAAGAACTCTGCCGAGGCACCGTCCAGATTGCGGTAGCCCTTCAGCAGCTTACTGCCGCCGTAGGACATATCCCGGGGGATATACACCTCGATGCCGCCGAAGTTATCCACCATTTCCACCAGCGCCTGCATATCAATGGTGACATAGTAGTCGATGGGCAGGTGGTACTGGTCGTAGATGACATCTGCCAGCGCAGCAATGCTGCCGCCGTTGGAAAGCGCCACCGAGTTGATCTGGTAGTTGGAAACGGCATAGGTCTTGCCGTTGGAGAGGGTAAGCTTGCGGTTCTGGGTGGTCACCAGCGTATTGCGGGGGATCTGCAGCATCCGCAGCGCACCGCCCTTGATATCGAACTGGCAGTACAGGATCATATCCGTCATGCCATCGTTGGAACTGGCGTCGCTGTAAGAGCGTCCCTCTTCAAAGTCGATGCCGCAGACCAGAATGTTGACCACATCGCCCTTGTACTCCTCGGCGGTCTGGATCTCCTGTACGATGGAGGGGGCACTTTCCGCCGGGCGGATACTGTCCTCCACCTTGTTCACAAGGCTCACACCGTACACCACCACACCGGAGATCACGGCGATCACCCCCATCACAATGGCAAAGGGCAGCCACAGCGGGGTCTTTTTCTTCTTTTTGCGGCGGCGCGGTGCACCATTCCCGCCCATGTCGGGCTGTGCCGGGCGGCGGGGCGGCGGGGCGTGCTGTGCCCCGGCGGTGCTGCGGGTGTTCTGCTCCGGGGCAGCCTGCGGGGCGCGCGCCGCCTGACCCGGGCGGCTGAGTGAGCGGTCTGTATTGATATGGCGTGGCGTTTGGCTCATGCTTTTTGTATCCTCCAGCTTTTCACTGCTCTGCAGAGTTTTTCACCTGCAGACCTGTCATATCCTTCAGTATAGCATGGTACGGCAAAATCTGCAATTGTTTTATCCGGAGATGTCCGGAACCATTTTTAATCGGCGTCCGGCTCTTCACCCTTCATTCTGCCCGCTGTGCGCTAAGATATCCTCGTAGGCGGCCTTGCTTTCGGGGTCTAAGGGCTTGCCCTCGGACAGCACAAAACCGTTCGTCTGCCGGAGCGCTGCCAGCATGGCTGCGTCCAAGTCCTTCATTTCCAGCTTGCGCAGCTTCTCCACCCCGGGCCAGTCCCGCTCGGCACTGGTCATATCGGCCAGATACAGGATCTTATCCAGCTGGGTCATGCCCGCCTTGCCTGCGGTATGGCAGGCAATGGCGCTGAGCACGGCTTCGTCCGTAACACCCCACTCGGTACGCGCCAGAATGGCGGCACAGATGCCGTGCCACACCGGCGTGGGGCGCGCTTCGCCGCCCTGCGCGTATTCCGGGTACGCCTGCATGATGGCGCGCATCTCGTCCTTGGGCAGTTCCTTGGCGGCATCGTGCAAAAGCGCAGCCAGTGCGGCCTGCTCCGGGTCGGTGCCGTAGTGCTTAGCCAGCTTGACGGCCATTTTTTTCACGTTGATGGTATGCTCGTAGCGCTTATCGCTCAAGCGGCTGCGCACAAGCTCCTTTGCCTGTTTCAGATCCATTTATCTGCTACTTCCTTCTGTGTTCCGGTATAGTCCCTCCCGCCGGATGACGCTGCGCACTTCCTCCGGCAGTTCGGCTTCGCACTCCTCTCCGGCGGCAAGCCGGGCCCGCAGCTGGCTGCTTGCCATAGGCAGCGCCTGCACGGGGGCAAACAGGATGCGTCCGCCCGACGGGTCCAGCTGCTTTGCCTTTGCGTGCAGCGCCGGGGCATCGCCGATATCCCGGCTGGTGACCACCACCCGCGCAATGCGCAGGATATCCTGCCAGCGGTGCCAGCCCTCAAAGCTGAGCAGCATATCGCTGCCAATGGCAAGGTACAGCACAGCGCCCGGGTTTTCCCTTGCCAGCATTTCCAGCGTGAGCACGGTATAATTGCGGCTGCCCGCTGCGGCCTGCGCCACCTCCCAGCCGCTTACTTCCAGCGGCGGCATTCCGGGCTCCTGCGCCAGCGCCGCAAAGCACCGGCACATTTCCAGCCGCAGCGCACCGGAGGCGTTTGTCCCCTCCTTAAAAGGAGAGGTGCCTGCCGGCATCACCACGATCTTATCCGGGTGCACACGGTCTGCCGCTGCACGCAGATTATTCAGGTGGCCGTTATGGGGCGGGTCGAAGCTGCCGCCATAGAGAAGGATCTTCATCTTACTTCAGCAGGGCAGCGTAGGCGCTGTCCTTTTTCTTTTGCAGATACAGCACGAACTTGGAGCCGATGACCTGCACGCAGTCTGCGCCGGTGGCCTCGGCCAGCTTGGTAGCGGCCTCGCGTGCGTTGTACATACTGTTTTCCAGCACCTTGAGCTTGATCAGCTCCCGGGCATCCAGACAGTCCTTGACGCCTTGGATCAGGGTCTCGTCGATCTCGCCCTTACCCACGATATAAACGGGGTCCATGGTATTTGCCTTGCCGCGCAGAATAGCGCGCTGTTTGCTAGTCAGCATAGTTTTTCTCCTTTATTTTCAATAGAACTTATTTTTTGTCTGTGAAATGAAACTGACGTAGTCAGTTTCATTTCACTCCCCCAGAAAGCTGGGCAGCTGCTTTTCCAGTTCCGCCAGCGCGTTGCCGCGGTGGCTGATGGCGTCCTTTTCATCCGGGGTCAGCTGGGCGTAGCTGCGGTTCTCGGTGTTGGGGCGCTTGTCCGTTTTGCCCACGCCGCAGTCGGCGGGGATGAACAGCGGGTCGTAGCCAAAGCCGTAGTCGCCGCACAGCCGCGTAAAAGCGATGCTGCCCGGGCACTCGCCCATGCAGGTCAGGTGCCGGCCGTCCGGCAGGATGAAGCACACCGCCGAGACGAACTTTGCCCCCCGCTGCCCGGCAGGCACCGCCTGCATGGCAGCCAGAAGCTTATCGTTGTTGGCCTCGTCATCGCCGTGGTGGCCGCAGTAGCGGGCGCTGTACACGCCGGGTGCGCCGTCCAGCGCGTCCACACACAAGCCGGAGTCATCGGCGATGGTGGGCAGGCCGCTGGCCTTGCAGATGGTCTCTGCCTTGATGAGGGCGTTTTCCGCAAAGGTGGTGCCGGTCTCTTCCGGCTCGATGGTGATGCCCAGCTCTTTCTGGCTGACCACCTCATGTCCCTGCGCTTCCAGAATGCGGCGCAGCTCGCGAAGCTTTCCGGCGTTGCCGGTGGCTGCACAAATTTTCATCTTGATACTCCTTCCGCTTTCAAAGCTCCCCCTGAGAGGAAAGACTCTCCCCGGCCGGGGAGAGATGGCGCGTCCAGCGCCAGAGAGGGGAATCTCCGTTTCCGCGCCGCTGTAAGCGGACGGAATGGTGAGAGGGTTTTGTTTTAGTGTTTCCATTCACGAGGGAGCAGCTCTTCCACAAAGCCCTCCGGGGTGAAGGGCAGCAGGTCGTCGATGCCCTCGCCCACGCCGATAAAGCGCACCGGCAGGCCCAGACGCTGCTTGACCGCCACAACGCAGCCGCCCTTGGCGGTGCCGTCCAGCTTGGTCAGGATGATGCCGGTGGCATCGGCAGCCTTGCAGAACTCCTTGGCCTGACTGATGGCGTTCTGCCCGGTGATGGCATCCAGCACCAGCAGGGTCTCAAGGCTGGCTTCCGGGCTGGCCTTTTTAACGCTGCGGCTGATCTTGGAAAGCTCTGCCATCAGGTTTGATTTGTTGTGCAGACGGCCTGCGGTGTCCGCAATGACCATATCATAGCCGCGTGCGGTGGCAGACTTTACGGTGTCGAAAATGACAGCCGCCGGGTCTGCGCCCTCGCCTGCGCTCACAATGGGCACACCGGCGCGGTCGGCCCAGATCTCCAGCTGCTCGCTGGCGGCGGCACGGAAGGTATCGCCTGCGGCCAGCATGACCTTTTTACCCTGACGGGTATAGAAATCGGCCAGCTTGGCAATGCTGGTGGTCTTGCCCACGCCGTTCACGCCGATGACCAGAATGACGGCGGGCGTGCCGCTCAGGTCCATCTCAGCTTCGGGGCGCATCTCATCGGCAATGAGGTCGCGCAGTTCATCGCTGGCCTGCTCACCGGTTTTCAGGCCCTTCTCGTTCACCCGGTCCCGCAGCTTGTCCACCAGTTTGATGGCCACTTCACCGCCCACATCAGCCAGAATGAGCTGCTCTTCCAGCTCATCGTAAAGATCATCATCGATCTTGCTGCCGGTGAGGGTATTCATAATATTGCCCCAGAAGCCCGTGCGGGTCTTTTCGAGGCCGTCTTTCATCTTATCTTTTTCTTTTTTGCCAAATCCAAAGAGGCCCATTGGTTCTCTCCTTTGTTTTGCTGTTTCTATCCGTGATGGCAAAACCCGCCATTTCACGATTTGCGCTCAGTGCTGCCCGGTATGCCAAGGGCTCCCCTACTAGGGGAGCTGGCGAGCGAAGCGAGACTGAGAGGTTTAATCTATTATACCTACGAAACCAGCGTCGCGTCAACCTGTTCCAGATCCAGCTTGAGCAATTTCGACACGCCGTCCTCCTGCATGGTCACACCGTACAGGACATTGGCGGCCTCCATGGTGCCGCGGCGGTGGGTGATGACGATGAACTGGGTCTTGTCGCTCACCCGGCGCAGATACTGTGCAAAGCGGCTGACATTGGCATCATCCAGGGCGGCTTCGATCTCGTCCAGGATACAGAACGGTGCCGGGTTGACGGCCAGGATTGCAAAATAGATGCTGATGGCCACCAGCGCCTGTTCGCCGCCGGAAAGGGCTTCCAGATTCTTGATGACTTTGCCCGGCGGTGCCACCTGAATGCCGATGCCGCAGGAAAGCACATCGCTTTCATCCTCCAGCACAAGGCTGGCTTCGCCGCCGCCAAACAGCTCGGCAAAGATGCGGCCAAAATTTTCGTTGATGGCCCGGAAGCTGTCGGTGAAGATCTCCTTCATCTGGCCGGACAGGCTGGCGATCATCCGCGTCAGCTCGTTCCTGCTGCCCTCCACATCGGCCACCTGAGCGCTCAGGGCATCGTACCGCTCCCTGACCTCCTGATATTCCTCAATGGCGCTGACGTTCACATTGCCCAGCGCCCGGATCTGGTTGCGCAGGTCGGCCACCTGCGCCCGGAGGACGTTCACGTTTTCGAACTCCACGCAGAGCTCTTCGGCCTGAGAGAGGGT
>OJKP01000796.1_pt1 | contig 21059 bp, 27 predicted proteins | sample 1596521 | NCBI WGS metagenome assembly OJKP01 (sample SAMEA4350130, study PRJEB24818) | metagenome | biome: human; feature: gut; material: faeces | place: Denmark | collected 2013-09
TGCCCACAAACATCCTTTTTATCCCATGGCAACCATACTATAGTTATTTCATCAATAGTTGAATTACATTCTTTAGGTTTGAAAGAATCCCGAATTTTAGATTCTATCTCCTTTTTAGATAATCCTTCGTTTTCTTTCATCACCTTGTCTGTCATTACAATAAAGGATTTAGTGGTGTAAGTATTTGGTTGTTCTATTTCGCCAACAACAATATTTCCACCATCTATAACCAAAGAAGAATGATTGATGTCAAAATTCTTATCTTCAATCTTATTCATCACTTTATCTACATCAGTAATATATTTTTCCTTTCCTCTTAGATAGTCGGGATTGTAGACAAATTGGGAGAAATTACCACATGCAAATTGTATCGGCATATAATCACGACACCAATAATCCTTAGTTAAAGGAAGCGTTTCATGCGCTACGTTATTAGCATCCAGAATTTCACAAACATCCTTATAGATATTGGGATAATCTGTACGTAGCAACTGTGAAAAAAACACTTTGTCTTTATATTGTTCTGTTATCATAGCTTTTCAACTCGTTTAAATCCCCATAATCTGTTGTCGTTTATTTTGATTCGTTGCATAGGTTCTGCATAGCCCCGCGTTTCATCAGACTCATCTATCCATTCTATACTAAACTTGCCATTGCTTAGCATATTTGCCCCACCAAATAAATCATACCCAAAATCATGAGGAGCCCAATTTTTTCTTTTTTCATTATTCTCCCATTCTTTTTCCCCAGGCACAATAGCTTTATAGCCTCTGATCAAGAAAGACGCATGGTATTTCTTCTGTGGATCATCAAACAAAACATCAACGCCCGATGGATTTGGACATACAGCACCTAAAGCATAGCCAAATTCATCTTTCCCTTTCAGATATTTTTTTTCATCTTTAATATTGCCATCATCCTCGTGGTAATAAAATTCGATGCAGGTCAACTTTAGTTTATACGCATCCTTACAACCGCCATTAACAAGAAAATAGCCTGAGAAGAATGCTTCTTCAGCAATTTTCTTAAACTCTTTAAACAGGTTTGCTTCGCAACCATCAGCGCCTTTGAAAGCCTTTAAGGCTTGAAATAATCTTGATTCCATACTTATTGAATTATTTTTATTTGTAAACTTCTATTGTTTTCTCCAACCATTTATATATCTTCTCCTGAAGACTTTTGGGCTCTAACACTTTTATCATATTGCCAAAACTCATCAACTTCATATAGAAGTCATAGGTAGGACGCAGTGCCAATTCAAAATCGGCATAATCATCACATGTGAAGATTTCTTTTTGCGAGTGATGCAACGGCAATGTGCGCATATAGTGCTGATGGCATTTGTCTGCCCTTAACACTATTCTCTGAAGCGGTACAGATTCATCCAATACAATACCGAAGTATTCTGCAAAATATTCTTTTGCACAAAAATCTTTTGGCAAAACAAAATGAGCATCTGTTAAGTTAACACCTTCTATTCTATCAAGAGAATACAAACGCAAGTAGTTATAGTCTACATTTCTTGCTAACATATACCAACGCTGTGCGGACATTTTCACACAATAAGGCTCAACAAGAAACGTCTTCGCTTCTTTCATCGTAAAAGAATGGAACGTTATCTGTAGTACAATATTTGACTTCATAGCTTCAAGTATTGTTGCAAGAAAGTCTTGGCTTGAAGGGATATCCTCTGTCAATATTCTATCATGGATAGATATGCTGCTTGATAATGTTTCTGCCGTGCCGTAAGTATCGAGAAGCCATGTACGCAACTCTCCTTCGCTTAAAACTTCGGGATTGGCTATATAATAATGGTATCTGCCATGTTGTTCACAATCAATCACAATGCCGAACATGTCAAGGATACCGCCTTTCCAACGATCAAATGTTTGCCGTGGCAAGTTCTCACCACGGCTAAGGTCTATATTCTGACGCCACTTTTCATTGAGTTCCTTCAATGTAATGCGGCCAGAACGATGGATAGTCTTGATAACCCAGATGTATTTTTGAATGAGTGACATAGGCTTAATCCTTCCAAATATTCTCCCAACAATCCTCACATGAAACACCTTTCAACGGATTCACAAAAGCTTTATGTCTTTTCGTTTCAGGTTCATCTTCTCCCATAAGCCATTTGACATCTATTCCTGCAGGACTCTTTTCAGATATTTCTTTTTCTCTATACCAATCATACTTGTACCAAACATGTGCAGAATGAAGTAGTTCGATAAACTGACTACGTGAAAGTATAAAGTACCTAAACTTCCATTCCTCATTTACCATATTAACATAAACAAACACATACGGTCCCATTACTTTCTCCTTAAGCAAATCGCGCTTAAGACTATCTTCTATTGTAAATCCTGTTGGAATATTCTTTTGTACACTTGTCTTCACCTGAATAAGAGCAGACACTGGCTTCCATGGATAGTTAGGCGTTTCTTTTATTTCGCTATTAAGACAGACAATATCAATCGATTTGTAATTTTTTATTGTACAATTCGCATTGAAGGCATCCCATCCATTTTGCATAAGCATAGACACAACCATATTCTCTCCCACTGCTCCAAGACGTGCTTTTTCAGGTTGTGTCGACCTTGTACTAAGTGTATTATTTGTACTCATTTTGATTATATTATATAGTTATTTTTTCCAATTAAACTCCTCGATTCCAAGTATCTCAAATCCCAAGTATTTCCATACTTCCTTATCAAAGTTGGGCGTGTATCTTGCCATAGTACGTAAGACGGATTCATCCTCTTTATCGCGGTAAGTATTGTTGTAGGTCAAAGCTTTATCCCATATAGAAATCGGTTCTTCGCATGGGTCGAGTTGATAGAACACAGTTCCGATACGCTCTAAATGATAACCTCCTTTTTTACACATATCCAGCGTCAAAGAGTGATTGTCCAGAGGAAAACCATAGAAGCCATCGCCAATCCGACCGCATAGTGAAGCAAGACATAAAGCTCCCATTTCGTATCCATCCCGTTCTTTTACCAACACAATATCGCCAGTGAACATCCTACTACCATTGCTGTCATCATAACCAGTGTCTACTCCTGCAAAGATTGAGCGTAATGTGTATCCACGTCCTTCACAAGGATGCCCGAAGTAGTCTTCTACAATGTCAGGATTATGGTCTTCTTCAAATTCTTCACTCTGTTGCCAAACATACAATCCGCCATCTTCCCAAAAGAAGAAGTCACCAAAGTCGACATAACCGAATCTGTTCTTGTCAATAACATAGCGTATGCGCAGACTACGTTTATCAAAGTTAGCCCCAATAGCAATTTCATTCTTATGCTTGATACAGAGAAAAGACAAGATATCCTCGTTTAGTACTCTCGGCATAAGTTCACAAAAGAGTTTCTTTGTTTCTTCCATATTCGTAGTATTATTGATTCAAATGCAAAGTTACGCATTAAGTGTCTCAATATGCGTTACAGGATAAAGAAAAATGGTCTGCAACTCGTGCTGAACGAATTGCAGACCATTATCCTTATTGTCGAGTTATTGAATTGCAAAACTCCTAACTCCTATATTCTACATCGCTGATGTAGCCGCTACGAGCCATCCGTAGACGCAGCTGCATACGCCGAAGAGGAGTACGCCTGCGGTGCAGAGGGCGAGGGCTGTGCGTGTAGCGCAGTCGCTCTTGAACGGAGCGAGCGGAGCATCGGTCTTGTTGATGTACATGCACTTTACAATCTTCAGATAGTAGTAGAGTGACGGTACGGTGTTGATCAATGCGAGGAACACTACTGCGTATGCGATGTTAGAACCCTGCTCAGCTGCTGCCATGAACACGAAGAACTTGCAGAACATACCTGCGAACGGCGGGATGCCTGCGAGCGAGAACAGAGCGAGTGTCATGAGGAACGAGAGCTTCGGGTTGGTGGTGTAGAAGCCGTCGAATACAGACATCTCGGTGTTGCCCTTGCCGCGTGTCTCAACAACGTTGATGATGGTGAACACTGCCATGTTGGCTGCTACGTAGATGAGCACGTAGTACATCAGCGCCGGCAGACCCATTGCGCCGTTGCCTACCGCTGCAAGCATGATGTAGCCTGCCTGCGAGATAGAGCTGAACGCCATGAATCGCTTGAGCTCTGTCTGGCGGAGTGCGAAGAGGTTAGCGATGGTGATGGTGAGGACGATGACGATGTACATCAGCATCTCCCAGTACTCTACCATCGGTGCGAACACCTTGGTGAGGATTGTCATCAAAGCGAACGCTGCTGCGCCCTTAGACACTACGCTCAGATAGCCTGTTACGGCTGTAGGAGCACCCTGGTATGTGTCGGCTGTCCAGAAGTGGAACGGCACGAGCGAAATCTTGAAGCCGAGACCACTGAAGAAGAACACGAGGCCCATGATGGTGAGCGGTGTTGCTGTGATCTGCGCCATTACGTCGTCGAAGTAGAGTGTGCCGCAAGCTCCGTAGATGAACGAGATGCCGTAGAGCATCACGCCGCTCGAGAACGTAGCGGTGAGCACGAACTTGGCTGCGCCTTCTGCCGACTCCTTCTTGAACTTGTCGAAGGCAACGAGACATGCCATAGGCACTGATGCCATCTCCAAGCCGAGGAAGAACATGAGGAAGTGGCCTGACGAAATCATCATGTACATACCGAGCAAGGTAGAGATGATGAGCTCATAGAACTCGCCCTCCTTGTTCTGCACGTCCTTCTGCTCGAGCCACGACTGTGCCATCACTACCACGATGAACGCACCGGCTGTAAGGATAACCTTCATCACCTGCGCTGCTGCGGTGGCGGTGTAGAGTCCGGCGAAAGCCTCTGCAGGCTCTGCGGTGAAGCAGACTGCAATCTGAGCTACCAACAGCAGACCTGTCAGCAGGCTCAAGGTAGTATGTTTCTTCTCGCCCTTCAGGATGAGGTCGGCGAGGAATACTATCACGAGGGCTGCCATGAGGCCAGCCTCGGGTATCATATTAAAAAACTGACTATAATCCATTTTTTACTGCTGAACTGTTATTAAAGTGTTGGAATTACGCTGAGGATTGGTACTACGGCATCGCTGATAACGTGGCTTGCCCAGATCGGGAACGAACCCAGACCTGCAACGCAGAAGATGAGGCAGCATACAGCGAAGCGCTCGTCCCATGTAGCGTCGGTGAGCTCCTCGAAGTGCGGGTTCTTCACCTTCTCGAAGAGGATGAAGCCCACGGTACGGAGGATGTACACAGCGGTCACAACGATTGAGGTGATAGCGATGACAGTGCAGCAACGGTGGAATGTGTCGGCATTCTCGAACGAACCGTTGAAGATGGTCATCTCGGCGATGAAGCCAGAGAAGCCCGGCAAACCGAGGTTAGCCAAACCTGCAATCACGTAGCCTACAGAGAGGAACGGCATAATCTTCATCAAACCGCCAAGCTCACGGATGTCACGTGTGTGTGTACGACCGTAGATCATACCGATGAGGGCGAAGAAGAGGGCTGTCATCAAACCGTGAGAGAGCATCTGGAGGATAGCACCCGTGCAGCTCACCTTGGTCATCATCAAGAGTGCGAAGAGCACCAGACCGCAGTGAGACACTGAAGAGTAGGCGTTGATGAACTTCAAGTCGGTCTGTACGCAAGCCGAGAATGCACCGTAAACGACAGAGATGGTTGTGAGGATAAGGAATATCCAAGCCAAGTCGTTAGCTGCCTGAGGCAGGAGGAACATTGCGATGCGGAAGCAGCCGTAGCCGCCGAGCTTCATGAGCACACCTGCGTGGAGCATAGACACTGATGTCGGGGCGCAACCGTGACCGATCGGAGACCATGTGTGGAACGGGAACAACGCGCCAAGCACGCCGAAACCGATGAACACAAACGGGAACAGCACGTTCTGAACGGCTGCCGGGATGTGGTTGTTGTGCGCAATCTCAAGGATGCTCATCGTAGAAGCACCGTTGAAGAAGTAGATGCCTACCAAGCCCAGGATGATGAGAGCAGAACCGCCCATAAGCATCAACGTAAGCTTCATGGCTGCATACTCCTTGCGACCCGAACCCCAGAAACCAATGAGAAGGTACATCGGGATGAGTGCCACCTCGTAGAACATGAACATGGTGAAGAGGTCGATCGAGATGAAGAAACCGTAAACACCTGTCGAGAGAAGAGTGAACCACATGAAGAACTCCTTGGTGAGGGGCTTGAGCTTCCATGAAGCGAATGTACCGGTGAAGACGATGATGCTCGAAAGCAGCAACATCACAACAGAGATACCGTCTACACCAACCTCATAGTTGATGTGCAAAGCCGGGAACCACGCAGTAGAGGCATGGAGAATCATCTCCTCGGTGTTGCCGCCAGCGCGCTCGCTGATGAAGTGGAGCGTGAGCCATACGCTCATTGCCAAGAGGCAAGATGAACCGGCAACCATCACACCACGCACCTGATTGACGTTGCGTGCGATCCACAGACCGAGCAGCATCAACGCAGGGATTACTACGAATAAACTTAATATATTCATATTCTAATTATAAGCAAAGTAATAATAATGTTAAAGCTACCGTACCTGTGATGAACCAAACGGCATACTGGCGAACGTCGCCGCTCTGCCATGGGCGGATGGTCTCACCTGCCTCGTTAGCGCCCCAAGCAGTGAAGTCGATAAGACCATTGATGATCTTCTCGTCGATCCACTGTACCGGACGGCTGACGTAGCGGAACAGAATCTTGTGAGTAACAAACTGGTAAACCTCGTCCATGTAGAAGCGCTTGTAAGCCCAACGATGCAGACGCGGGAATGTAGCGTACAGCTTGTCGGCGATAGGCTGCTTCTCACCCTTATAGATATATGTGGCAAGGGCGATAGAGAGGATAGCGATCACTGTAGATGTAGCAGCCACCTGCGGGTCGAAGTGAACGGTGTAGGCTGTGCCTGCTGCGCTCACGATAGAGCCGAAGCTTGCCCAGCTCCAGTCGCAGAAGCCGCCGAGTGTTGTAACAACACCTACGCCTACGGTGACGATGCTCAGGAACACGAGCGGGAATGTCATTGTAGCCGGAGCCTCGTGCGGTGTGTGGTGAGCGTGCAGCTCCTTGTTCTCTGTACCCCAGAAGATGCCGTAGTAGAGGCGGAACATGTAGAACGCTGTCATAGCGGCAACGCCTGTCATCCACCAGCCGCAGAGCGGTGAGTACTCGAAGCAAGCAGTGATGATCTCGTCCTTAGAGCTGAAGCCCGAGAAGAACGGGATACCTGCGATAGCGAGGCAAGAGATGAGGAATGTGATGTGTGTGATAGGCATGTACTTGCGCAGACCGCCCATTGCAGACATCTCGTTAGAGTGAACAGCGTGGATGATGCAACCAGCTCCGAGGAACAGACAAGCCTTGAACATGGCGTGTGTGAACAGGTGGAACATAGAAGCCATGTAGCCAAGCTGTGCGTGGTTGTCGAGAGCCGCACCGTGGTGACCCGGCAGACATACGCCGAGCGCTACCATCATGAACGCAATCTGAGAGATTGTAGAGAAGGCAAGCACACGCTTGATGTCGCTCTGTGCGCAAGCAACGGCTGCTGCGTAGAAGGCTGTGAAAGCGCCTACGATAACGACAACCTCAAGAGCCTGCGGAGCGTACTCAATCCATACTGGGAAGAGACGTGCAATCTGGAACACACCTGCAACAACCATGGTAGCGGCGTGGATAAGTGCAGAAACAGGTGTCGGGCCTTCCATAGCGTCCGGCAACCAGATGTGCAACGGGAACATTGCCGACTTACCAGCACCACCGATGAACATAAGCACGAGGGCTGTAGGCAGAATCATGCCGCCTGCAGCAAGAGCGCGTGCGCTGTCAGCAACGGTGAAGGCAGAAGCACCTGCACCGTAAGCAATCTCAGTTCCGGTGAACGAGAAGTTGTAGCTTCCTGTGTAGTAGCCGAAGATGAGGATACCGATGAGGAAGAACATATCGGCGAAGCGTGTCACGATGAACGCCTTCTTAGAAGCGTGAACGGCTGCGTGCAGAGTGTAGTAGAAGCCAATGAGGAGGTAAGAGCTTACACCCACGAGCTCCCAGAACATATACATCTGGAAGATGTTGGTAGCAAGCACGAGTCCGAGCATTGACATCGTGAAGAGAGAAAGGAAAGCGTAGTAGCGCTGGAAGCCCTTCTCGCCGTGCATGTAGCCGAACGAGTAGATGTGCACCATAAGGCTGACCGTAGAGATGACGATGAGCATCATCACCGAAATCGGGTCGAGCAGCACACCGAGGTCGAAGTGCAGATGGCCCAGTGGCAACCATGTAACGTTGTAGGGAACGAAGGTTGCGAAGGTGCCGTCGGCAAGACGGTCGGCTGTGAAATACTGGAACGCAGTGTAGTAGCTGAGTGCTGCCACCAAGCCCAGAGAGCAGGTGCCAATCAGTCCGGCTGTCTTATGCGACCAGGAATACTTCTTATTCACGAATTCTGGCAGACCGATAACCAGGAAGCTGATCAGCGGCAACAGAAGAATCCATATTGAATATGTAAAATCCATAATCTAATTAATATTTCATGTTTTCAATACTGTTCACCTGATCGCTGTGGAAATTGCGGTAAACGTTAATAATAATCGCGATAGCTACGGCGCTCTCTGCTGCGCTCACGCCGATTGAGAAGAGGGTCATGAAGAAGCCCTCGAACTCGCCGGGGAAGAGCAGACGGTTGAAAGCCGCGAAGTTCAGGTCTACGGCGTTGAGCACGAGCTCTATAGAGACGAGCATGGCTATCAGGTTGCGGCGTGTCACGAAGCCGTAAACGCCGATGAAGAACAGAAGTGCGCTAAGCACGAAATAACATTCTACTGGTACCATAATTTACTTGTCCTCCTTTTCTTTACGTGCTACAACGATTGCGCCAATGATACATGCCAGCAGGAACACTGAGATGAACTCAAAGGGCAATACATACTGATACTTTTCCGAACCGAGAAGAGCCTCGCCGATGGTCTGCATGGGCACCTCTTTGCCTTCTACAGCTACAGAGATGAAACCATTCTTGAGCTGTACGCCGGCTACAGTAGCCAAACCTACGAGGCAGATGAGTGCGTAAGAAAGGGCACGACAGCCCTTAACGCGCTCTACCAATCCCTGGAGTGTGCGCTTGCTGACGAGCTGCACGGCGAAGATGTACATCATCACCATACCGCCAGCGTAGACGCTGATCTGTGCTGCACCGAGATAGGTGTAGTCGAGCAGGAAGTAGAGGCCTGCCACTCCGAGGAGTACGAAAAGCAGGAATGTGACCGAACGCATGATGTGCTTTGTGGTCACGCACATGACAGCCGATCCGAGGATTACTGCTGCCAAGATGCAAAACATTACTATACTTGCCATATTTTCTTACTCCTTATTTTGTTTTGGTGTTAAACGTTCCGATTTCGAAGTCGGCACCGCCGTCGATGATGTTAGGCAGCGAGCCGCCCTCGTACACTTCCTTGTCGAGGTGAAGCACGAGTGCTTCGCGGTCGAATACCGAATTCTCGAAATCGTTGACAAACTTGATTGCGCCGAAGTTGCAGGCGTTCACGCAGAGCTCGCAGAACATGCAGTCGCCGAGGTCGTACTGGTAGTCGACGAGCTGCTTTTTCTTCTTGCCTGTCTCCGGGTTCTCAACCATCTGCGACACAATCTTGATAGTGCCGTTCGGGCAAGCCTTCTCGCAGAGTGTACAAGCTGTACACTTCACGACACCATTCTCGTCGCGGTTCATCACCAGACGTCCGCGGTGGCGTGCTGCTACGTGCAGTGTGGTCTTGCGGTTCTCGGGATACTGCTCTGTGCTCTTCTTTGTGAGGAGCTCCTTCCATGTGGTCTTCATACCAATGGCGAGGGTTTTCATAGCCGACCCGATTTCTCCGAAATATGATTTTTTGTTTTCTTCCATTGTTTTAATGATGTGTTTTTAGAAGTGCCAACCGAATGCCACAACTACAGTCATGAGAATCAAGTTGATAAGACACAAAGGCATCAAGTACTTCCACTCGAGCTTCAGAATTTGATCGACACGCAGACGTGGGAATGTCCAGCGCACCCACATAAGCAGGAACACTATGCCGAATGTCTTGCCGAGGAACCACACGATGCCCGGAATCATGTCGAGCACGCTGTCAACGCCGGCAACACCGATGTTGAACGGAGCCCAACCGCCAAGGAATACTGTGGCAGCGATACCTGAAACTACAAAAAGGTTGAGGTACTCGGCGAGGTAGTAGAAGCCGAAGCCCATACCCGAATACTCGGTGTGGTAGCCGGCTGTAAGCTCCGACTCAGCCTCAGCCAAGTCGAACGGACCACGGTTTGCCTCGGCGTTGCCTGCTACGAGGAACACGAGGAAGGCGATGATAGCCGGGATGTGTCCCTTGAAGATGAGCCAGCCGAAAGCACCGGTCTGAGCCTCTACGATACCCGATACCCGCATTGTGCCAGTGAGCACAACGGCGGTGATGAGGCAGAGGGCGAGCGACATCTCGTATGAGATGAGCTGCACGGCGCCACGCATAGCCGAAACTACCGAATACTTGTTGTTAGAGCCCCAACCTGCCATGAAGATGCCCACGATGCCGATGCTTGAGATTGCCGACATGAGGAACAGACCTACATTGAAGTCGAGCACCTGAGCACCGTTGTTCCACGGGAGGAACGAGAAGGTGCCTACGGAAGCTATAATCACGAGGAACGGAGCGATGTAGTAGAGCACTTTGTCGGCACCGTCAACTGAGAAGATCTCCTTGATGAGCATCTTCAGCACGTCGGCGAACACCTGGAATATGCCCCAAGGGCCTACGCGCATCGGGCCAAGACGGCACTGGAACCATGCGCACACCTTGCGCTCCATGAAGATCAAGATGATGGCGAGGATGGCGTAGCCTGCGAGGATGCAGACACCAACCAGGATGCACTCGATCAGTATTGTCCAGAAATCTCCAAGACCGCAGGTCACTGAGAGGAGATTGTGGAGCCAGTTTGTTACTATACTAAAGTCAAACATTTCTTTTAATTTATGATTTCGTTAACGGTCGATGTCAGGAATTACGAAGTCGATAGCTGCACCGGTTGTGATGAGGTCGGCAATCTTCTGTCCGCGAAGCATCGGGTCGAGAGCGCCGGTCAGTGTCAGACCCATCGGGCGCATCTTCATACGGTAAGGACTCTTGTCGCCCTTAGAGTCGAGATATACGCCGAACTCGCCGCTGGCACCTTCCACAGAGAAGTACCACTGTCCCTCGGGCACCTTGATGATTGGCTTCTGCTTAACGTAGAAGTCGCCCTCCGGAATGTTGTCGATGAGCTGCTCGATGATGTTAAGGCTCTGATAGAGCTCCTTGATGTGACAGTAGTAGCGGTCCATAGAGTCGCAACCGGTCATTGTAATCTCCTCCCACTCTACCTTGTCGTAGAGGTCGTACGGGTGGCGCTTACGTGTATCGTTCTTCCAGCCTGCAGCACGTCCTGCCGGACCTGTCACGGCGTAGTTGATACAGTCTTCGCGTCCCATCGGACCAACGCCAACCAAGCGGTTGTGTGTGATTACGTTGTCGCCGAACACGTTGAGATACTCCTGAATCATCGGGCGCAGATACTTGCAGAGCTTCTTTGTGTTCTCCACGAACTTCGGGTCGATGTCTGCCTGGCATCCGCCGATGCGGTAGTAGTTCTGGATGAGTCGTCCGCCGGTGGTCTCCTCCATCACGTTGAGCACGTGCTCGCGGTCGCGCATACAGTAGAGGAACGCTGTGAGGGCGCCCAAGTCCTGTGCTGTACAGCCGAGGTAGAGCAAGTGGGAGTCGATACGCTGCAACTCGTCCATGATGGTGCGGATGTAGTGGATGCGGTCGGTAAGCTCAATGCCCATACCCTCCTCTATTACGCCTACGAGAGCGTGGCGGTGCATCATGGCAGAGAGGTAGTTGAGTCGGTCGGTGAGAGCGAGTGTCTGCGGGTAGGTCATACCTTCCCACATCTTCTCTATGCCGCGGTGGATATAGCCCAGGTGCGGATAGATACGCTTCACCTTCTCGCCGTCGAGAGCGGTCTGCAAGCGGAGCACACCGTGTGTAGACGGGTGGTTAGGACCGATGTTCACAACGAAGTCGGTGTCCTCGAAGAGGCGCTTCTTTGTAGCTACGAGGTGGCCGTCGGCGTCGAGACTGTACACAACGGTGTAGTCAGACTCGGGCTCGTCGGTAAGTGGGAACTGGTTAGCCTCGGGGCTCATGTCGAAGTCCTTGCGCAACGGATAGCCGTTGAAGTCGGTACGGAGGAACAGACGGCGCATGTCGGGGTGGCCGAGGAACTTGATGCCTACGAAGTCGTACACCTCGCGTTCGAGCAGCTCGGCTGCCTTCCAGAGCTCTACGACGGTAGGAATCACGTCGCTGCCGTCCACCTTCTTTGCGATGGTGCGTACGGAGCAGCGCTCGTTGTTGTCGGTGTTCTCAAGAATGTAGATACATCCCAAGCCTTCCTCGCCGAAGTCCTCGCCGATGATGGTAACAAGGTAGTCGAAATGTTTCTGGTTCTTCAGTTTCGACATCTCACTCGCGAAATTGTCGAATGAGAGTTCTATGTTTTCAAGTTTCATATCTTATACCTTATTATATTAATCAGTTAGACCTTTCTTTGCATCGAAGCCTTCCGGCACCTCGTTCACTACGATTGTCTCGCGTTTTGCTTCGCTGGCGAGAGCCTCGTTGCTCAAGCCGTGCAGACCACCCTTCGACATAGAGAGTTCTTTCTCCTCATGTGTCATCTTGTGGTTTGCTCCGCCGAAGAACTTCTCGACCTTCACCTTGCGCTGCAGCTGCATCATGCCGTAGAGGATAGCCTCCGGACGTGGAGGACAGCCAGGCACGTACACGTCTACGGGCACAATCTCTGAGATGCCGCGCACTACGTTGTACGAGTTCTTGAACGGACCGCCAGAGATGGCGCAACCGCCCACTGCCACTACGTACTTCGGCTCAGCCATCTCGTCGTAGAGACGCTTGAACACAGGCGCCATCTTGTTGGTGATGGTACCGGCGCACATGATAAGGTCTGCCTGACGAGGAGAGTTACGTGTCACCTCGAAGCCGAAGCGAGAGAAGTCGTAACGGGCACAACCTACTGCCATGAACTCAATACCGCAGCACGATGTACCGAATGTTAATGACCACAAAGAGTTGGAACGACCCCAGTTGATAGCCTGGTCGAGTGAGCCAACCACTACGTTGACGCCGCCCTCATGGAGCTCGTCTACGATTGTCTCAAGGCCCTTGTTGTCCTTGAACTCATCGTAAGGAATACTCTTGATGACAGGTTTTCTTACTTCCATTCCAACGCTCCTTTCCGCCAAGCGTATGCAAGGCCAAATACCAATACCAGCATGAAGAAACCAACGCTCGCAAGCGCCATCGCTCCAAACTGCTTGACTACTACTGCCCACGGGTAGAGGAAGAGGGTCTCAATGTCGAACATAAGGAAAAGGATAGCAAAGAGATAGTAGCCTACATGCACCGGAATCCAAGAAGATCCGCGTGTAGGAATACCACACTCAAAGGGCTGACCCTTAACCGGGTTGTACGAACGAGGACCTACGAGTTTCGCAACTACGTATGCACCTACTACCAATACAACAGCCGTCAAGATGACTGTGATTAATAAAATAGAATCCATAAAAATTTTTAAAACAATTTGTTTCTTTTTCTACGTAGAATACCGCTAAGTATTCGAATTGCAATTTTCAGTTTGCAAAGTTAGCAATAATAATTGGATTGTTGAGGGTTTTTACTTAAAAATATGTAAAGAATAAATGCATAGACTCTCCGCTTATGTCATCGTGCACCGAACGCAAACCAATCAGACAGCGAACGCAATCCAATCAGACACCGAACGTAATCCAATCAGACGGCGGACGGAAACGGTAGGGGGTGCAGCTGTCTCAGCTGCACCAACCAAGCAAACTGGCAATCTATTGCAGCTGTCTCAGCTGCACCAACCAAGCAAACTGGCAATCTATTGCAGCTGTCTCCACTGCACCAACCAAGCCAACTGGCAATCTATTGCAGCTGTCTCCACTGCACCAACCAAGCAAACAGGCAATCTATTGCAGCTGTCTCAGCTCGGCTTTGCCGCTTGCCAGAGCAAGAACTGCACCAACCAAGCAATAAAGCCAACGATACTAATGTAGGAGGCTACGGCATTCCTGCCGTAGCCACGCAGCCCTCAACACAAATATCCTTCCACTGATTACTGATTTACAGCAGATTATTAGGGTGCGTAAAAATAACAACGGATTTATCGGATTAAACGGATTCGCTGGGTGCGTAGAGTCTAACAACGGATTAAACGGATTCGTTGGGTGCATATTCCGTAGAAGTCTTACTTCACGAACCGCAGCCTGATCCACGCCCAGCGCGGTATCATGCGCCACGCAGCCACGAGCAACCGATAGCGCCAATCGATGGTCACTATCTTCTTGCCACGCTCCACCGCACTCACGATGTCCGCAGCCACATGCTCCGCTGAGAGTTGCAGCGGAAAATGGCTGCCGGCGATAAGGTCGGTAGCCACGAAGCCCGGACGTATGTCGGTGATGCTGATTGGCAGGCGGCGCATACTGGCGAGCTGCGCCAGACACTCGAGGTAGTGCGACTGGTAGCGCTTTGTAGCCGAATAAGCAGGTGCCGCACCGAGTCCGCGCGTGCGGGATATCGACGTTATGCAAGCTATGCGCCCACGGTGGTTGTTGTCGGCAAACCACTGGTAAGCCGCCAGCACCATTCGTGTAAAACCAACGGCATTGGTCTGCACCGTCCGCATCTCCTTCTCCGCATCGAGCGAGCAGTTCTCCCACCCTATTCCCGAGCTGTGGAAGTACAAGTCCATGCCGCCCAACCTGCCAATAAGCTCATGCAAGCCCTCGTGGGCATCGTCGCTGTCCACATCAATCTGCTGCCACGCCACTATGCCGTCAGTGGTAGCCACTATCTCCTGCAGCCGCTCCACACGTCTGCCGGCTATACCCACGTTGTAGCCACGCACAGCCAAAAGACGAGCCACTTCAAGCCCAATGCCAGAAGTAGCACCTATTACTATCGCTTTCTTTGTCATATATTTCTATAATAATCTGTGATGAAGAACAAAGTTATATTATTTATTGTTAACCCACAAAATAAACCGCCCACAATAGCGTTTATTTAACGTATTAAAAAGAAAGGAACAATACTATGATTTTCTCAACAACACCAACTCTCGAAGGACACCCCATACGCGAATACCGTGGCGTAGTAACTGGCGAAACCATCATCGGCGCCAATGTTTTCAAAGACTTCATGGCAGGCTTGCGCGACTTTTTCGGCGGTCGCAGCGGTGCATACGAACGTGTGCTGCGCGAAGCTAAGGACTCAGCCATGCGCGAAATGGCGCAGCGTGCCGAGAGCCTCGGCTGCAACGCCATCGTTGGCATCGACCTCGACTACGAAACAGTAGGACAAGGCGGCACAATGCTCATGGTGACATGCAGCGGCACAGCGGTTCTCATATAAACGGCAAAACACAACTGGTAGATGGCTGTCAAAAGTTGGTAGATGGCTATCAAAAACTGACAGATGGCTGGAAGATAACCCTCTCTGACAAGTTATCTTCCAGCCCTTATCATATTCACCATCAACCCATTACGCCATTTCTGGAAGATATGGCAGATTTTTTCACGTACTTAGATTTTATATCTGCAAGATTATATTTATGAGATTTGCTCAGAATTAACTATCTTTGCGCCAGAATCACCAACCATAATTTCGACTTTCCTCGGAACGCATAGTTGTGATTTGCTCAAATTTCACTACCTTTGCGGTAGAATCACCAACCAATGCCATCGAGGAGACACGTGAGGATCTTAATCCCGACCTCGACATTCGCGGTTTGCTGATGGTGATGAGCAACGACCAGACAAATGCCACAAAGCAGTTCAAGGAGTATCCTGACGACAAATACCAGGACTATATGTTCGATGCTTATACACGTCGCGATACGAAGATGGTGGAAGCCCAGGCAATGCGTGAGGACATTTTTTCTTATGCACCATATTGCAGAGTAGGGCAAGACTACGAGCGTTTTACTAAGGAGATAATCAACAGTTTGAAATTTTAAATCATTATAGAGTATGGCAAGAGATACACAAAGAAGGCCGTTTAGCGTTTTTCGTTCAGACGCTATAGACGAGAACGAGCGCATCTTGGCGGCAGGTAGACAACAGCGTCAGGAAAACAGGGAGAAAAAGGAGAGTGGAGAAGCGGCATCGAGTGCTGCCACTGCTCCGTCCGCAGAAGTTCCGGCAGCAGAAAAACCGACTGCTTCTACGTCAACGGCTGTTGCTGAGACTCCGACAGCAGCATCTATAACGGATCAACCGACAACCACATCATTCAGCAACGATATTGCGATGAACATGCGCAAGCCGAAGGGCAAGAAGACCGAGAACAGCATTACTATCTACGTGCCGATGGAGTATTACGAGCGTATCGCCCTGATGAAAATGCGCACGGGTGTGCCTATCAAGGATTTGGCGTTACAGGCAGTGATTGAGTTCCTGGATAGAAACAAAATGTAAAATCTAAAGCTAATATATTATGAAGAAGATTATATCAATATTGTTCGTGCTCTGTCTGTGTATGGCAGCAAGCGCACAACGGCACATGAAGTTCATGGGAATACCCTTGGATGGTACGGTGGATAATTTTGCTCTGAAGCTGAAGGCTAAGGGCGTGACATACGATGCAACACAGTCAAAAGCCGCTGGACCAGGTGTCAGGGTCTTTAACGGTAGGTTTATGGCTGAAGACGCTATAATTAGAGTAGCCTATATTCCTAAAAACAAAATGGTGTTTAGTGCTGTGGTTGAATTACAATATCCAACTGTAGAGTCAGCTCATATTCCTTTCTTGAACTTAACTGAGAGTTTGCAGAAGAAATATCCAAACACCACACCCGAGGAGAATTTAGGTCCAGACGGCGACGTCATTGGGCTGGCGTTTAATATTCCTGATGAAACAGGTGACAACAGTATTGGTTTCATCCTTCAAGCATTGAAACCATCCAGCTCAGGCCACGGTGTTTCTATCTTTCTGACGTACACCGATATGGATAATTTTTTGAAATGTGAGGCGATAGTCAACGAAGACTTGTAATGTGTGAGGTAAAATCCTACTAAAGTGTTTTACCAAGTCACTACAAAAGTGTGCTGTTTTGGTTTTACAATACCTACGGATTTGTTTACGTCACCGTAGATAACTAACTGATAATCAACACTCCCAAAACCTCTTAATATGATATAATTATAAGTTATTATTTTGTTCCTTTTTAAAACGAAAAAATCCATATCTTGTAATTGTGTTATGTTAAGGAGATTTTGAGGAGCTGAAAATCAACGAGTTAGAGCATACGAAGTAAACAAAAACGTAGGAGTTGGTAAACAAAAACGTAGGTTTTGGTACATAAAAACGTAAATAGAAACAAAATGTAATAGACTAATTTATTATGAAGAAGATAATATCAGTATTGTTTGCGCTCTGCCTGTGTATGGCAGCAAGCGCACAGCAGCACTTGAAGTTCATGGGAATACCCTTGGATGGAACGGTGGACAATTTTGCTCTGAAGCTGAAGGCTAAGGGCGTGACGTATGATGCAGCCCAATCAAAAAAATTAAGCCCAGGGTCTAAGTTCTATCGGGGAACATTTATGGGTGAGAAGGCTTGTTTTGTTGTGATGTTTAATGCGAAAAGCAGACTTGTTTATGGCGTAGGAGTAGAAATATCTTACCCATCATTGGCATTAGCCAAGACTCCGTTTATGGATATTGCTGATAAGCTGCACACTAAATACCCTACAGCTGTATATGACCGTATAGACAAAGACAGCAGTAGCGATGGTTTAGGGGTGAGTTTTACGATACCAGAAGAAAACTCTACAGAGCTGTTAGGTATAATTATACAGAGCCTGAAAAGACCTGATGATATATTAGATTCCGATTGGGGTATAAACTTAATATACACAGACATAAAGAACTACAAGAAGCATGAAAGTTTAAACAATGAAGACTTGTAATGTGTGAGGTAAAAGAGTTTAGTATTATTTTACCTAATGGTAAGATAAGTAGGTAGTTGTGATTTGCTCAAATTTCACTACCTTTGCGGTAGAATCACCAACTCGTTAAACTTTGTAGCATGAAAACATCAAGAACAATTCATTCCTTCCTGCTCAGTCAGCAGGAGGGGCAGACGCTCCTCACGGCTCAGGAATACCCCTGGAGCGTGCTGCAGGTGATACCCACCACTCCGGCAGACTTCGACCGCACAGTGACAGTTCTCAAGAAGCGAGGCATGGTAGCCCATCACGATACGGACCGCACATTCTGCATCATCCATTTGACAAGCGGCGACCACGACGGACAACACCCGGAGCGATATATCCCTATAACTCAGAATAACTACATGCAGTTTATCGAGGACTTGAAGGACGTAATGGCGCAGGCTGCAGTATGGTATGAGTCTAATGTCATATCACGTTTAAAAACTCACTAAATCAGTTGTGATTTGCTCAGAATTAACTACCTTTGCGGTAGAATCACCAACCAATAGTTAACAAGTCCTTTCTGCGATTTCAAAGGACGCTGATAGAAGATAACAATATCGCGCAGTTCATGTTTCAAGTCTGCAGTAAGCTGGCTATGATACTTGGCCTGTGTCTCCCAAATGCGTTCAAATTCGTCAAGATAATCCTGACGATAGAACACCTGATTCTTCAGACTTGTATTCGGATTATCGCTCAATTGCTTCATCTGAAATTGTCCCACATTCTGATGATTGAAGTACAACTCCTTGCTACGGTCGCTTATTGCGCCAAGGTATCCGCTTGTTCCTGCAATCTGACCATTTATCTTCTGAAGCACAACAGCGACTTGCTCAAGTGGCATCTGTTTGCTGATAGCTTCTGTACGCCAACGATAATTCTCTACACGCTGATCAGCAGCAGAACCGTTGCGTTTGATGCCTTTCAGTCCTAACGGTTCAGAACAAATTCCCCAAGTCTGCTTCTCGTTCTTGCCACGCAACGCTTCACGCAGTTCATCCGTGAATATCTCTGCATAGAACTGCTTCTGGCAATTCCACACCGCTTCAAATTCTGCATCGAGGTCTGAAGGATAGAAGTCGGGAATATATTTCTTGCCTTCGCATAACAATTGATAAACATATTGACCAGGAGTAAGGTGTTCATCATAGAGTTTGCGAGCCACCGTCATACCATCAATAAGACTGCCTTCTTCACCAGAGTTAACTTTTCGACTACTTTTATAACCACGCTTCTTGTTAATCATTATAAACACACGTGCAAGTTCCTCTAACGAGATTTTCTCTGTAGCGGCTTTAGATCTTAGCAAACGAGTCTCGAAAGTTGTTCGGTTTCCTTGTTCACATAGAACGGAGTCGTCGGTAATAAAGCCATTCTCCTTTAATACAGACAACAGATTCTCACGGCGCAATTTGTAACGCTGCAAATAACGTCGTGCCGTACGTTTAAGAGTTCGGTCTGCATTTGTTGTAATGGCTTTGCCTTTTTCCTGACTTCGTCATCGTGCCACCCAAAAATCTTCGTCAAAGAGTTTAGCTATTTTCTGATGTCTTGCCATCAGCATGGTTTGGGTGTAAACCTCCTTGTTCATAGGTTGTTTAATTTGTATGGTTGTGATGGTCTTTGCTAATGCAAGCACCTTGTCTACACTCATCTTAATCTCTGAGACTTTCAGCATGCGCTCCAGTTCCTTGTATACTTTCAAAGCCACAAAGCAGATGCATATATGGGCTTCGATGCGTTTGCGTGTAAAGTGAAACATGGGACGTATCTCTATCTTTGATTTGGCTATACGGAAAGCCCGTTCTACGTGCCAAAGGTTGTGGTATGCTGTGTATACATCCTGTATTGGTATATCCGTATTTGTGAGATATCCTTTTAGGCCGTCCCATTTGGAGTCGTCGGCAATACGGTCATAGTTGATGGCGACTTTCACCTCACCATCCATGGATAAAAACTTATTGTAACCTCTTTTGTTGATGTTGCCTTTCGTGAGCGCACCATGCTTGTATGCCTTTTCCAACACTCAACCCTCGGTCTAAGGTGTAGATTGTTACATTTCACGAACACATTTTCTCGCCATGGCAAAGCTTAAGTAAACTTAGCTCTGCTTATCTGGCTTAACGAAAACCTTCGGTTACTAAAGTTTCGCAAGTGAATATCTACAAGCTTTAACTTTATTTTGGAATAAAAAAGGCTCTAAAATTTGTGTAACTCACAGAAAACGAGTATCTTTATAATCGTCAAAGAATAAAGACGTCATTTAAATTTCAAAATTTTAGGAGGAACGATTATGACTAAAACAAGAGAAATCTACCGTTGCACGGTTTGTGGCAACGTGGTAGAGGTAGTGAATCCTGGAGCCATGCTCAGCTGCTGCGGTCAGCCCATGAAACTGATGAAGGAGAACACCACGGATGCGGCAAAAGAGAAGCATGTGCCCGTTATAGAACCAATCGAGGGCGGCTATCGTGTAAAAGTTGGAAGCGTAGAGCATCCGATGCTCCCAGAGCATTATATCCAATGGATAGAGTTGCTCACTCCTACCGATGTACTTCGCCATGAACTACAGCCAGGCGAGAAGCCAGAGGTAATCTTCCTAACAGATGCCAAAGAGGTATCAGCTCGCGAGTATTGCAACCTGCATGGGTTGTGGAAAGGAGATGCCAACACATCACCTCACGATGAACACCATTGATCTTGACTATGTAATTCCCGGGGCTTACTCGGGACTTTCCTGGATCAGGGGGTGCAGCAGTCTCTGCTGCACCGACCAAGCTTCGGTTGGTGCACTTGAGACAAATGAGCCCTCTGTTGGGATCAAATAATATTGTTGTGTTTTTAACAATCCAATATTATTGTTTATCTTTGCGTCATGAATAGAACTCAGCCCATAGATTACAAGTCCGTATTGTCCTTGTTTCTTCCCGCAGGACTCCTT
>OJKP01000800.1_pt1 | contig 21000 bp, 15 predicted proteins | sample 1596521 | NCBI WGS metagenome assembly OJKP01 (sample SAMEA4350130, study PRJEB24818) | metagenome | biome: human; feature: gut; material: faeces | place: Denmark | collected 2013-09
CATGGTTCAAGACACATGGGCTCAAAGTTGTTAATAATTCGTTTTTTATTTCAGATATTTTCATAATTCTTCCACATTAACATGAGAAACTTTAGTTTTTGTTGAGCTTGCATTTATTTTAGTCCCTCTTATACCAAGTCTCTCTGCTTTATTACCAACAAAAGTAACCGATTGATTTTTTTCGAAAAATCTTTGTAATTAAGGCTCTTGTAATTTCCTACTAGACTTTTCATCACACTTATAATGTAAATTTCCAGAAGAATCTGTATAAAAATACTTTATTATATTTACTTTAGCTCCCATCCCGTTATGTTTTATTACATATTGAGTGTTTGGTAATAGCCTTATATAGGAAGGATTATACCGAAATTCTTGCTTATAAGAAGACGATTCTATCGCTTTAAATTTCTTTGATATTCTTTTTTTTAAACAAATAGTATCCACCTCTCTACATGTTCCCTTTGTCCGCCAAAAGAAGTCATATGTATAAGATTTGCTAAAGCTATCTAATGGCTCAATAGAAAAATGCAACAGATTGTAAATATAAAAAGTCTGTTCCTTTTCATTGAATTCTACATCATGATTGTCGCATGAACAAATCAAAAATAAACACATGAAAATTTCTATTATATATTTCATTCTCAAAAATCTATTGTGAATAGCCAAATCTTGACCATTCTTGTTAAACTTGTTTGTTAAGACATTTTTTATATTGGGCATTGCGACCACCATAGTAATACTTTACGTTGTTCTCCGTGTGGTCAGGATAGTTGATACCCGTCAGACGCTGATAGTCATAATCGTAGGTGATGAACTTGCCTTCCTTGGCAAGGTTGGCTGTCTGCTTGGTCAGTACACTTTTCTACCGTTTAGAGCGTATAGTATTGATAATCAACTGATATCTATTCCTGTTTTCATAATTTGCTTTGTTGGTATTTTCTTTATAATATCACACCGTTATACGGTGACTCTTTTGCCGTAAAGATAAGTGCTTTCTTTTGTTTATCTGTTATAGAACCATCGTATTCTTTCACTTGGACCATCGCAATGCTTCACTTTAACCATCGCAATGCTTCACTTTAACCATCGAATTCTTTTAAAAAATCATCGCAATGTTTTTTCACCCTATTCAGAATGTGCTGTAGGGTCGGTTTCAAGTGGAAGAAAAAATGCATATCTTTGCGGCAGATATAAAAACTACTGTGGATAAAATTACATTTTGCAATAAAGAAGAAGCCATCGCACGCATGAACCGATGGGCGGGAGAGGGTACACCGTTTTTCTTCATGATTAGCTACGACGGTAATCAGTGTGTGGTAGAGAAGCCGGAAGATGTATGTGCGGATGAATTGCTATACCAATTCCCCACGGCTACTAATGTACGTATTGGCGATGATGGCGAGGTAAGCCGTAAGCCGTTTTCGTGGCAGCCTCATCCGGAGTCGTATGAAGAATATAAGGAGTCGTTCGATGTGGTGCACCGTAACTTGATGGGCGGCAATTCGTTCCTTACTAACCTTACGTGCGCTACGCCAGTAGATACCGACCTTACGCTGAAAGATATCTTCTTCCGTTCGAAAGCACGCTATAAGGTGTGGCTGAAAGACCGATTCGTGGTTTTCTCGCCCGAGATATTCGTGCGGATAGACAACGGATGGATTTATTCTTTCCCCATGAAGGGTACGCTGGACGCTACATTGCCTAACGCTACGGAGCAATTGCTGACCGACCCGAAGGAAACGGCTGAACATGCTACCATTACCGACTTGATTCGTAATGACTTGAGTAGGGTAGCATCGAAGGTAGAAGTGGTACGCTATCGTTACATAGAAACACTGCACACGCACAGCGGACCACTGCTGCAGATGAGTTCGGAGATAAAAGGATTGCTGGACGAAGGCTATCAGAATAATTTAGGCGAGTTGCTCTTCTCCATGCTTCCGGCAGGCTCTATAACCGGAGCGCCAAAGAAGCGTACTGTAGAGATTATTGCCGAAGCCGAACATTACGAACGTGGGTTCTATACCGGGGTGACTGGATATTTCGACGGGTGCAATCTGGATAGTGCGGTGATGATTCGTTTTGTAGAGCGAACCGACGATGGGAATATGATTTTTAAAAGTGGCGGAGGCATTACCTTTCAGAGTGATGCCATAAGCGAATACCAAGAAATGATTCAGAAAGTATATGTGCCGATTTATTGAGACTATTTGTGTAGAAGCCGGAAATGCGCTTCGGCTTGATTATCATAACAGCCGACTGAACGCCACGCGCCATGAGTTGTGGGGCGATGTTCCTGAGCTGCGGATAGAGCAGTATATCCAAACCGACGGTTACGTGGAGAGAACTCGCCTCCGCATAGAGTATGATACGGAAATAAGAAAGGTGGAGTACATACCTTACCATCTGCGCCCGGTGTCATCGCTGCGACTGGTGGAGATGCCCGATGACGCTGATTATCATCTGAAGTATGCCGACCGCAGTGTGCTTAACGCTTTGTTTGAGCGTAGAGACGGAGCCGACGATGTATTGGCGGTGAGAGGCGGTTTCATAACGGATACGTCGATAGCGAATGTGGCTTTATGGGATGGCGAGCAATGGCATACGCCTTCACATCCGCTGCTTAAAGGTACGCATCGTCAGTTTCTGATAGATAACGGTATGATAGCGGAGCGTGAAATAAAAACAGACGAACTTTCGCGTTACACGAAAATCCGTCTGTTCAATGCTATGATTCATTTCGGCGAGATTGAGTTCTCTACCGATAGATTATTTATTTCCAACCCTCTTCTTTAAGAGCTTCTTTCAGTTGCATGAAAGCTTCTGGTTCTATTCCTCGGCGTATCAGTTCGTCGAACTCTCTTAGGTTGTAGTCGGCCCATCCTGTTCTGCCTTCAACTGTCTGGTTGGGGCTTAATGAGAGATAGAGCTTAACCGCCTTTTCGTATTTGCCTTGCAGCAGATATGTGTTGGCTAATGATGAAACAACTTTCGGAGTCTCTTTCAGCTTGTCGGGCAGAGTGTTGTATATAACCTCTGCAGCTTCGGGCTGTTCGTGACGGATAGCGGTACGCATAGCTTCGGTAATGGTTTTCACTCCACGAGCATTGCTGAAGAAGCAGTCGAATACCTGGATAGAAAGTATCTGCGAGATAATGAATATGCGCGGTTCTCCGTTGTGCGCACTCATAGCCACGATATGTTCGGGGTCTATTTTCTCTTCGAACATATCTTCGAACATATTGTCGTACGGCAGGCGTATGATGCGTTTATCTGCCGGCTGGAAGCACAGCCAATACAAGTTCTTTTCAGAGATACGTCCGTTCTTGTCGCGGTAAGTAACGTGTACGGGGCGCGACGCACAGATAGCCGCCAACAGAGTTTCGGCTATGGCGGTAACGTCATCTTCCACGCTGTTTGTTATCTGCTCGGTGCTGTATATAGTGTCGAGTCCTTCTATCTGGTCTATCTCATCGTAAGGGATGAAGTGATACTCGTCGAGAATCATTTCCTTTCCTTCTATTCCCCAAACGAAAAGCTCGGCTTTCAGTCCCAACGTATGCGAGTCGTATATATACTGTCGGCTGTCGGGTGCGCAAGTGATGCGAGTGTAAGGGAACTTCAGCGTTGCCTCTTCCAGCTTAGCTTTCATTTCCTGATAAGCCTCTACTATATCTGTAGGATGCTCGGCGGGTTCTTCTTTCGGCTTTGGCTGTTCTGCCGGTTTTTCGGGCTGAGGTTCCGGTTCTTCCTGCTTAGGCTGTTCGGCTATTTCTTCCTCTTTTTGTTCAGGCTCTTCGGCTTCTTTTTCAGCTTCTTCTTCGGCTGCAGCTGTTTCCTCTTTTTCTTCTGTTTCCGATTCTTCCGGTTCCTCAGTTTCGGTTGTAGTTTCTTCTTTCGATTCTTTCTCAGGATCTACAGCTTCCTCTTTTTGTTCTTCTTCCGCAGTTTCAGTAGACGAGGCTTCTTCTTGAAGCTTTTCCGCTTCTTCTTTAGCGGCCAATTGTTCTTTCAGCAGAGCGTTTTCGCGTTGCAGTTCGGCCAACTGATCTATTACGGCTTGTCGGTCGGCTTCCGCCTCTTCCTTTTCGGCTTGCAGTTCAGAAAGTTTGCCTTCTACTTCGGTCAGAACTTTTTGTGCTTCTTCTGCCTGCTGTTTAAGCGATTGATTCTCTTCGCTCTTTGCGGTAATATCGCTCTGTAATTGTTGGTATGTGGTCTGCAATTCCTGCAATTGCTTCTGGGCGTTCGCTTCGGCTTCTGCTTTATCCGCTTGCAATTGCTTATATTCGTTTTGTAATTCCTTTAATTGAGTTTCGATGTTTGTTTCTGTTTTCGCTTTATCTGCTTGCAGTTGCTGGAAAGCGTTTTGCAGGTCATCCAGTTTAGCGTTAGCATTTGCTTCGGCTTCGGCTTTCTCTTTCTGTAGTTGTGAATAAGAATTTTGTGATTCCGAATAAGAGTTCTGTAATTCCGAGAACTTGCTTTCAGCTTCCGCTAAAGCCTTCTGCGCTTCTTCGGCCTGTTGCTTCTGTAATTGATTAGCTTTGACTAGTTCTGCGTTTAGTGCAGTCAGTTGGTCGGAAAGCTTTTTAGCTTCGGCTTCCAACTCTTTTATGCGGTTTTCTGCATCTTCTTTTTCTTTAAGCAAAGCCTCGTTCTGCAGTTTCAGGTTTACCAACTGCTCATTGCTTTGCTGCAAACTATCGCATTCGGCCTCTTTAGCCTTCTGTAAGTCAGTAACGCCGCTCTGTAGGCGAGTTATCTCTTCCTGTAGGTTAGATATATTCTTTTGCAATTCGGTTACAGCCGCTTGCGACTGCGTAAGCTCTTCTTGCGTCTTAGTTAATTCCTCTTGCGTTTTAGTCAGCTCCTCTTGCGCTTCGCTAAGTTGCGTACGCTTGTATGCCGCCTCTTTATTAGCGTCTTTTACGTCGAATGATAACTGCTGCGTTTTTATATTAAGAGAATTATTATCCTCTTGCAACTGCTCAATATCTACACCTGTAAGTTTCTTTATAAGATGAAATGTAAGTTTGCCCATATATCTAATACTTGTCCTAACGGAAGGATGTGATTATAATAGTTTTTATTAAATGGAAAATATATGCAAACATACATAATTAATATTAAAAAGCCAATCTTCGTTTGGACGAATTAATTAGGCGTGATGAATAATTATCGACGAAAAACACAGCTATGCAAACTTTGCATTATCTTTGTGCACCGTAAAAATAGCTTCGTGCTGTATTTTTTAATAGATATGATGGAAGATAATTATAGTAGATTTATAAGGGGAAACCGAGGAAACAGTTTAATAAACCAACGCTTGATACTGAAGATACTGGGCGTATTGCTCTTTATAGAGGGGTTAGTGTTTTTAGTGTGTGCCGGCATGGGACTGCTGTATAGAGAGAAAGACTACATCTACTTTATCTATTCACTTCTCGCCACATCGGGAGTAGGCGCATTGTTCTTGTTCTTAGGCAAGGGAGCCGAAAACAAGCTGACCCGTCGCGACAGTTACTGCATCGTAACTTTTACATGGTTACTGTTTTCGTGTTTTGGTGCTATGCCGTTCTGGCTCAGCGGAGAAGTGGATAATATAACCGATGCCTTTTTCGAGACCATGTCGGGTTTCACTACAACCGGAGCTTCTGTGCTTAATAATATCGAGTCGCTTTCGCACGGTATGCTGTTCTGGCGAAGCCTTACTCAGTGGATAGGCGGTATGGGAATAGTGTTCTTTACCATAGCCGTACTGCCGATATTCGGTGTGGGAAACCAAACCCTCTTTTCGGCGGAAGCCACTGGTGTGATGCACGATAAGATTCATCCCAAGATAAGCGTGATGGCCAAGCAGTTATGGAGCGTGTATCTTATACTTACGGTTACAGAGACTGTTCTTCTTTTGCTGGGAGGCATGAACTTGTTCGATGCCGTATGTCATTCGTTCTCTACCACCAGCACCGGAGGCTATTCTACCAAGCAGGCTAGCGTTGCTTATTGGAACTCTCCGTTTATAGAGTATGTTATAGCCGTATTCATGGTGCTGTCGGGCGTTAGCTACTCTCTCTACTTTATGTGCCTGAAAGGACGTTTCAAGAACTTGCTTAAGGACGACGAAGTTAAGTGGTTCTTCACTTCGGTAGGAGTTATTACGCTGCTCATTACCGTGTCGCTGGTTTATCATAACCATTACGGGGTGGAAGAAGCATTTCGTAAAGCTTTCTTTCAGGTAGCTTCGGTGCATACATCTACCGGATTCGCTACCGACGACTATAATCTGTGGGCGCCATATACATGGCTCTTCATCATTTACGCCATGCTGATGGGCGGATGTACCGGCTCTACCGTAGGAGGTATAAAAGGAATCCGTTTTGTAATTGTTATGCGTAATATCAAGAATGAGTTCAGCCGCCTTATCCATCCGCGTGCTGTACTGCCCGTCAAGGCCAATGGTCAGGCTCTTTCGTCGGCATTGATATCTACTGTTTCTACCTTTATTCTGCTTTACTTTACTTGCCTTTTCATAGGATGGTTTGTGCTGATGGTGATGGGAATAGACATGGTAGAAGCCTTCGGACTTTCAGTGTCTGGTTTGGGTAATGTAGGTCCCGCACTCGGAGCCTTCGGACCCGAATATTCATGGGACGCTTTGCCCGACGCCGCCAAATGGTTTCTGTCATTTCTTATGCTTATAGGACGTCTTGAAATTTTCGGTGTTTTGGTAATGCTTGCACCAAGTTTCTGGCATAAAAGGTAGCTATTTAATTGATTTATGATTAGATTTTGTCTATTTTACTCTGTTTTTTCTCTAATCATTTGTTAGTTATTGGTCTGAAATATTATTTTTGCATTAATTTTATATAAAAATATGTGGGCGTGAGCAGGCTCTAGTAAAAATGGGATTGGAGTCTGCCAAAATGAGAGAATTGAAATGGATAAAAATACTATGGTTCCTGGAAATTTGAAGATGCCTTTAGACAAAATCAAAGCTGTTCTTGACGCTGCCGCTGTAGGGGTTTATCGGATAATCTTAACTTCAGGATGTAAGCCTCGGATGGAAGCATCTGCTAAAATGCTTGAACTTCTGGGGCTTGAAAGAAATTGTAATCTATCTGAAGAAGAAGTCTATGAATATTGGTTTTCAAGGGTTTGCTCGGATTCGATAGATTTGGTGAATCGTACGGTAGATCAGATTACTGCCGGAGTTCAGCGCGAAGTGGTTTATCAGTGGGATAATCCAAAACTTGGTATAAGGTATGTAAGATGCGGCGGTGTATGCGAAATCCTTGATGACGGTACACGTATAATAGAGGGTTATCATTCTGATATAACCGAAGAGATGGACCAACGCTTGCGAGATGAGATTGTGCTGAAAGCGTTTGCCAGCATATTCTATTGTCTGTTCTATATAGATTTAGATAAAGATACGTATGTGGCGTACTTCAATCGGTTTGAAGAAGCGGCAAGGGTTATTCCAAAAACCGGATGCTTCAGCAAAGCGCTTTCTATTTTGCCCGAAAGACTTTGTCCGACTTCTGAAAAAGAGAGAATGCGTCGGTTTGCCGATCTGTCTACACTGAAACGTAGACTGAAAGATCAGAATTACATAAGCATAAAATATAGAGGAATAGAGGTGTCATGGTTGCGTTTGGCGTTTGTGGTAAGCGGCCGCCATGCCGATGGTACCCCGCACTATCTGGTAACAACGGTGACAGATATCAGCGAAGAGGTGGAGAAAGACGCGCAAAATCTGAAGCATATGAAGGAGAGTATCGAGGCCAATCGCTCTAAGACGATGATGCTTCAGAATATGACGCACGAGATACGAACTCCGCTGAATGCCATGTTCGGATTCTCGCAGCTGCTCAGTATGCCCGAAGAGACTGTTTCAAACGATGAGAAGAGGGAGTATTTCAACTACATCTATAATAGCTTCAATATGTTGTCTATGCTTATAGACGACGTGCTTGACATGGCAAATGCTGAACATGGTAACTATAAGATTCAGAAAAGCGAGTTCAAGGTGAACGAAATGTGCCGAAGTGCCGTACAGATGGTGGAAATGCGACTCATGGCAGGGGTGAAGATGTATTTTACCTCTGAGGTGGACGATAATTATACCGTGGTGTCTGACTGCAGGCGCATACAGCAAGTGCTCATTAACTTCCTGACTAATTCATGTAAGCATACCCGTAATGGAGAGATACATCTGCATCTGTCTACTACCGAGAATCCGGGACGACTTACGTTCTCGGTTACGGATACTGGTACCGGTGTGTCAAAAGATGTAGCTAAAGATGTATTCGAACGCTATAAGAAGGCCGATGATAACACTCAAGGTTCGGGCCTTGGACTTAATATTTGCAAGACCATTGCCGATAAACTTGGTGCAGAGATAAAATTAGACGAAACCTACACCGGAGGAGCGCGTTTCGTGTTTGTCCTTCCGATTGGATAAGATTACATCATATTTAAAACTAAGATAAAGTATGACGAGAGACATCTATTGGGTGGTAGCATTAGCCTTCGGCTTTATACTGCTGCTGATATTGTGTAGAGAGAAAAACAGAATCAAGGATGACTTTGGTGGGGTAACTCGTGCTTTTTTCTTCTTGGGCATTGCTGCTTTCATCTTTTGCGTGATGGATATGCTATGGGAGCTTTGCTGCAGTCATGTGATAAATAATGGCACGGCGCTGTTTGTGTGCTCTACTGTCTTTTTCATAGTGCCTGTTTTCACTGTGATGTCCTGGCTATACTTTGTACTTAAGTATGTAAAGTGTAAGAAGCAGTGTCTAACGGTATTTTTAGGACTATATGGAGCGATAGCTGTGGCGCAGATTGCGTTGGTTATATATAACATCTTTGATCACGTAATATTTAGTGTAGTAAACGGTGAATACGTAATAGGGACGTTTCGTCCTATAACGTTTATCTTTCATTTCGGTGCGTATGTCATTATGGCATTATGTATGCTGGTGGCGATATTCCACAACGGTTTCAGATATAAGGAGTTCAAAGGAAAGTTCGGGGCTGTGCTCATAGCGTCTGCTGTCCCTTTGTTCTTTGGTTTACTTCAGTACAAGTATCCCGAAGCGCCTTTCAACAGTATGGGTATGTCGCTGTCATACCTCACCATATATATATATGCGGTGTCGGTAGACCGTGAAAGACTTACTCAAGGCAAGAATGTTTTCTTGCAGAACATGAGCCATGAGATACGTACCACGCTAAACTCGGTATACGGTTTTGCACAATTGCTTTCTCTGCCAGACGGTACATGGACCGGCGAGGAGCGTAAGGCATACGCCAAGCATATTAATGACAGCTATAACATGCTAGACATGCTGCTAAACGACCTTATGGTTTCTACACGATACAACACCCATAATTACAGCATCGAAATAAAGCCGATGAATGTAAGGGTAGTATGCGAAGACGCTATTCAAGCCTTGGAAGTATGCCGACCGGCAAGTGTGGAGCTGAAAATGGTGTCTACATTGCCCGAAGACTTTATCATAGAAAGCGACGGACGACGGATACGTCAGGTGTTGCAGAATATGCTTACCAACGCTTGCCAGTTTGTAAGCAAAGGTGTGATAGAACTGAATGTAAGCTTGCAAGACGATGATTTGGTATTTATGGTAACTGACAATGTGCCGAGAATAAACAACAAACTGAATTACAAAACTCCGGCAGAACTGCATAACAACCGTATGGAGGGGATAGGATTGCGATTGCAGATATGCGAGGTTATGGCACGCAAGCTTGGCGGTAGCATGTATAAAGACGTAGATTACACAAAAGGTACAAGATATATATTTTCAATAAAAACAAAATAATTTATATAACAACTATGACGAACGTTTCTATTAAAAGTATGATTAAGACGAGAGGGTTATTGTTTTTTATGACCGCAATGGCGTTTACGGCATGTACTTCGGACTTTTCAGATTCTGACGCTACAGCAGCGAATGACGAGATGAGTACAGAGGTATATGTGGCGGGTAAGCTGTTGGACGGCAGTGGCTCACGCTCTAGAGCGTATGAAAGCGAAGCTCTGTCGCGTGCGGCACAAGGCGTAAACTATGCTGACGCTTATTTTTATATAAGAATAGACAGCCGTATTCCGGAATTGGTGGGCAATTACAATCCTAATGACTATTTGCCATGGAATAACGGTTCTGTATTTAAACCGGAAAATAAAGGTAAGGTGAACTTGGACTATCCTTATTGGAATATTTCTTCTACTTATGGTGTAGGTAAGTATCTCTACGATACAAGCGGTAAGTCTGTAGAGACTATTATAGACGATGTGCCTACTTTCGCGTCATTAATGAGCGTAAATAAGAAAGGTTCGGCTCTCGACGCTAACATCGATACAGATAATCTCAAGATTATATGGTATGTAGCTAAATATACCTTTGGCATTTGGCACGTAGACGGCGTGTTGACATTCAAGAGCACAGGCGATATTACCGAAGTTCCGGGCGTTAGCAAAGACCCGAGTTTCGAAAACAAGGCAGAAGAGCCTACTCCGCTTCCTTCGCTCGATGGTAAGGGTAATATCGAAGTCGATATCCATCAGCAGGAACATGGCGACTGGCAGGAAATTAAAACCTCAGTTCATGTTCGCGACCTCGTGGAGAAGGTAACAGTTGAGATTCCTCTGGAATATGATAACATTGCCGAAGCCGACGATTTCGCTATCCGTACTTATGACCTTGAGCTGGAATCAAAGGTGTTTATCAACAAGACTGAGTACACACTTGACAGTACAAATCCTGTTAAGGTAACCATCGAACATAAGGCTGACAAGGCAGTGTTTACCATAGTGTGCACAGACGAAAAATACCTTAAGGCTCTCCGCAAGGAGTATGGCGACGGTGTGACTATCGAAATTCATACTTATCCTAAAAACATCTCTAAAGATGTAGTTTGGACCAAACTTCAAAGCTCAGAAGTCAAGGTTTCGCCTTCTACATACGAAAACTTGATTTTCAAGGGAGCCACTAGCGCGTTTTTTTCTAAATAACCTTTTGAAAAGTATTTAGTTGTGGTAGAATATCCCAACGGACAAGGAGTTGATTTCTACGGGTTCGAAGTGATAGGTTTTTATTTTAAACGCTTCTTACTCTACTATTCTGACTATGCACTGAATATCCGTCTTCTGTACGGACTGATATTCTGGTGCATAGTCACTATGATTATATTGTTCTTCCTTTTCATCAGGTCGATAAGGCGTACCCGCAAGCGGAAGCGCGAGTATGACAAGGCTCATAAAGAACTCTACAATGGTTTCTATCAGATATTGATTATGGCAGAGAGACCCAGCGTGGAGGAGGTGGAGGCTGCATGTGGCATGACGCTCGATGATATGCAGAAGCGTTACCGAAGCGCTACGTTGTCTCGACTTATCTCTGAGATATGTATGGACCTTAGTCGAGAGCTGGACACTATTCCTAATGCTGATGTGCTCTGTTCGCTTACGGGCGTGAAGACTCTTTATGAGAAGAACCTGGTTACTAAGCACAATGTGTTCCTTACTCTGCAGAATCTTGCCAACATGCACATACCGGTCAGCGAGGGACTTCTGGCTATATATACCAACTGTTTCGACGCTAACATGCGCCGCATGGCCCGTATTTGCTATATCATATCGTCGAATGCCGCTCCGTATCAATATCTCATGGAAGACTTCAATGATAAGTTGGGCTTGTGGCAAATCATGATGTTACACCGCCAGTTTGGTTGGGTAAGAGCCAACGAACGGCAAATGCCTCAGTTCTCTGTGATGGCGCACGAGGTGAAAGATGAAGATTCGGTGGCATTCCTTATCAGGGAAATAGCATACTGGGGTAGCGAGGAAGAAAAATCGGGATTGCACCAATGGTTCCTGTCGCCCAATTATAAATATCGAGTAGCCGCATTCGATGCGGTGTCTATGTTGCGCGACAAGAGGCAAGAGCAAGCTGCCATCGATTCTTACGAGACTCAGCCGGAATATATCCGCCAAGAGGTCTTGAAAGTAATTCATTCTATCAACTCTGGTCTGCATACCGACTTCTTTGTGCGGGCTTACCGTACTTCTACTTTGAAACAGACGCGCGAGGTTGCCTTAGCCTGTCTTTATACTTACGGTCACGATGGCCGACGCACTTTCGAAATGATGAGAGATGAAGTCATCAATAACCCTGCCGACCGTATGCTGATGGATCAAATTGACTCAATAGGAGTCCTTAATCAAATGAGAATGCTTTAACATTATGTGGGAGTTTATATTATATTTCTTTGGATACGTAATCTTCGCCTATTCGCTGTTGTTGCTGGCGTCGTACATCATGCTGCTGATATTCGCTTATCAGTACAGTAAGGGCTGCAAGCGATGGTCGGACGACTATATTCGGCACATGGTGCAGAGTTCTCCTTATGTGCCGGGCATCTCTATCGTGGCTCCGGCATATAATGAAGAGAAGACCATCATCGATAACGTGCAGTCACTGCTTAGGATGGACTATCCCAACTTTGAGGTTTGCATCGTGAACGACGGTAGTAAGGATAAGACTCTTGAGTTGCTTATCGATACCTTCGATATGGTGGAGGTGCCGTTTGAATATGTTTCTAAAGTGAACTGTGCGCCTTTCAAGCGTTTGTTCCGATCGGCCAATCCTAAATATTCCAGACTGATAGTAGTAGATAAGGTGAACGGTGGTACCAAGGCCGATGCCGTAAATGCCGGACTGAACGTAATCACTAATCCCTTCTTCATTAATACCGACGTAGACTGTATCTTGGCTAAGGACGCCATGTATCAGTGCGTATTCCCGGTTATTACAGACGAAACCATCATAGCCGTGTCGGGAACCATGTCAATGAGTAACGGTTCTACCATCGACAACGGTGAGCTGGTAGATATTCGCCCGTCGAACCGCCCCATACCGCTCTTTCAGGACTTGGAGTATAAACGCTCGTTCCTTGTAGGTAAGATGGGATGGAGTAAGATTAACGCCATGAACAACGTTTCGGGTGGATACGGACTGTTCTCTACCGAAGTCGTTATCGGTGCCGGCGGATACAGTAGCTCTTCATTCGCCGAGGATATGGATATGATAACCCGTATGATTGCGTATTGCTGCGATTTCAACCGTGTATATAGGGTAGTGCAGATTCCGCATAACTGCTGCTGGACAGAAGGTCCGTCTAACCTGCGAATGCTTTATCGTCAGCGTACCCGTTGGGGCCGTGGATTGATACAGATGATGTGGGAGCATCGCCGTCTTTTGTTCAACCGTAAGTATAAGCGATTGGGACTCATTACCATGGTCTATACATTCCTCTTCGAGTTTATGGCGCCCATCATAGAGAGCGTAGGTTTATTGTTGATGATTTACCTGGCATTTACCGGAGGTGTAAACTGGGATACTTTCTTCGTGACATTCTTCGCTATCTACATATTCAGTTTTATGCTTTCGGCATTCGTGGTGTTCTACGACTTTATCTTAGGGTCATCGTACACCAAGATGAGAAGTTATCTGAAACTACTGTTGGCGGCGGCTTTAGAACCGATAATTTATCACCCCATCATAGTATTTTGCTCTATAGTAGGATACTTTAAGTACGTAACTCGTCAGAAGGCTGTATGGAAGGCTATGGAACGTACGGGTATGAAACGTTCTACTACGGCAGCGGCGGCAAGCCCGTCGGGAGCAGGAGCGACAACTAAATAGTATAACATGATGAAAAAGGTTAAGATACACAGATTATATACAGCGTTGCTGCTGGCCGCATTGATAGCACCGCCTATGGTGGCGCAAGAGCGACTGAACAGCCGACGCAATGATAACTATACGCCTACCAAAAAGGGAACACCGGGTTATTACGACCAGAAGGTGCGTCAGATGTTTAAGCAAGGCGACTGGGAAGGCGGAAAGACTCTGCTCGACGAGGGTCTTGCCAAGTATCAAACCGTATCTGGACTGAATGAACTGATGGGTTCTTATTGGCTGCACCATAAAGACTATGACAAGGCTCGCTATTTCCTTATCCGCTCACTGCGCGATGACAACAAGAACCCGCAGTCATTGCAGATGCTGATGAAGATAGAAGAGGAGACCAAGCATTACAGTTCGGCCATAGTTTATTGCAACGAATTGCTTGAACAGGCTCCTTATGAATACACTTTGTGGCGTAAGAAGATAGAACTATTCCGCTTGCAGGGCAACGAGGTTGAGGCGGCGCGTATGCTGAAGCGACTGGGTGAGATTTACCCCGACCGCATGGAGGTGAAGAAAGAAATAGCGTGGGACTATGAAGAGAAATATCGCAAGTACCGCAAGGACGGCGACATTGCCGGACAAGAGGAGATGCTGAGAAACTTGGTTAAACTATCGCCTAAGGATGCCGAGTTCCAGATGGCGCTGTGTAATCTGCTGCTCAACTCCGGTCGTACTGGCGAGGCTATCGATGTGGCAGGATATGCCGCTACCATCGTTTCGCAACCTTATCCTTTTGTTGAGAAGAAGGCCGCTATACTTGGCGATCTCTCTCGCTATGACGAGGCATTGTCTTATCTGCGCAGCGTGCAGAAAGGGATGCCGGCATTGGCGTCACATCGTATGCAGTTGGCACGCTTGATAAGCAACCTTGAGAAGGAGTCGGCTAACGTGGCTTTACGAAACGATGCTTATACCGCTTACGCCAAACTTTATGAAAGAGAGCATTCAGAAGAAGCGTTGACTTATCTTCTCAATACATCCATGTCTCGCGGATACCTTGACGATGCTTTGGTATATATCCGTGAGGCGCGTCGTAGGCATGGCGATACGCAGAATCTGCTTTACCGCGAATATACCGTGCTTCGCCGTTTGGGCTATACCAACGCTGCCGTTACCATGCTTGAGAATATCCATACCAAATGGCCCGACGATGTTGATGTCAATAATGAGCTGTGCGGCATCCGTATGGACGATGTGCGCCGAATGATGGACTTCGGTCAGTATGATGACGCCATTCCCACACTCGAAAGAATAAGAGAATATAAGGTAGACGATGATACCCATGCAGCCATAGAAAGAAGACTGTTTACCTGTTACGTAAAAGCCGGACAGCGTGCCAAGGCTTTGACTCAATTGGAGAGAATAAGCAACGACCCGCTGGTACAAGCCGGATTGCTAGAAGAGGTGGAGTTGCCTTTCATTAAGGAACTCATGTCGCAGGGACGTATGCATCAGGCTGAGGCCGAGATTCAGAAGGTGCTTGAGTTGGGAGAGCCTTCGGCTGATATACTTCGTATGGCCATCACTACCGCTATGGTTCTGAAGAAGAATAACCAGGCTCGCGTATTGGTGGATATAGGTCAGGAGCGATTCCCCGAAGACCCGTACTTCATTCTGAAGGATGCGCAGCTGAAGGCTGGAAAAGGCGATTTCGAGACTGCTCTGAATTTGCTTAAGCCTATGCTCGATACATACAGCGGTGATAATGCTGTGATAGACGCATATGCCGATTGTAGCGAGGCGCTTGCCATGAAGCATCTCAAAGAAAAGAATTTCGATGAGGCCATGCGCCTTGTCGATGATGGTTTGGTGTATAGTCCCAATAACCAGATGCTTATTCTTGCTAAGTCTATGATTTACGAGGCGCAGAAAGACTGGGATAACGCCATAGAGACATACAAAGAATACCATCCTGCTATGGGTGAGTTGCGTGAGTACAAGTTGCGTATGGAGGCATTGCGCCGACATCTCATGAAAAATCAGTTGCTGATAGATTACCAGAGAGCGAGGCCTTCGGATTATGATGGTATAACTTCGGCGGGGACTATCACTTATACCCGATACGCTAAGATTAATGCCTATAGTTTGGGCATGACTTATGCCGGACGCGACGGACTTATACATAATACCGCCAATACCGACTCTATCGGTGGAACAGGTTTTCAGGTTACGGGCGAGTGGCAGCATGAATGGAATAGCAGGTTCACTACAAATCTTACGATGGGAGGGGCCAACAAGTTCTTCCCGAGGGTGAAAGTGGGATTGGCAGGAAGCTACAGTCTGCGTAATGACTGGACCGCAAAAGGCGATGTGTCATACCGATTGATTGGCCCTGGCGATAAAGCTAACACTTCGCTTATAGGCTTAGGCGTTGGGGCTACTAAAGAAATTGATCATTTCAGCTTCGGAGCCGATGCGCACGCGTTCGCCATGATGGGAAAGCAGACCGATTATTTCGGTGGAAAGTTTTTCGTAAGTGGGGGACTGGTGGCCAAGTGCTATCCGTTCGACGGAAGTCGCACGCATCTGTTCTTATCAGGAAGTGTGGGTACCGCGCCCGACTTATCTGTGATAGATAACACCATGCCTACAAAGTTCAATCAGCTTAATACCATGCTCAACTTTGGCGGTATGTATGTAATAAACTCCGTGTTAGATTTCGGCTTGTCAGGACTGTGGTATACCATGACACTCGATTCAAGTTCGGCAACCAAGGCAAGCTATAGTAAGAACTACTTATATTTTAACGCTAATGTTACGATACATTTCTAAAAGCATCACCGTATTGCTTACGGCATTGGTGGTAGGAGGCTGTTCGGGTACGGCACAGACTGTAAAAGAGAACTCTAAAGCCGAATATCACGGACTATATACGCCTTCTAACACCGCCAGCGTGCAGAAGGAGCTTAGTACCAATCACCCCGATTACGACTGGGGATTGTGGGGACATAACTTGGGAAAGATTATCCAAGACGATGCCACAGACGATATGTACGCCATGGTAGACGGCAAGCGCAACAAGAAACAGTTGTGCTTTTCGAGCGATGATTTGTATAAAGCCGTCCGTAGCTACATCATCGATCAGTATGGATATGGCACCGACGAGTATAGCGAGCGCATCAGCATAATGCCTATGGATAATAAGATGGCTTGCACCTGCGCTAAGTGTAGGGCCAAGGGCAATACCGATACCAACGCTACTCCGGCGGTATCTGATTTCGTGTCGCGCTTGGCAAATGAGTTCCCTAAGCACAACTTCTACACTTCGGCTTATCATACTACCAAGGCTGTGCCAGCTAAGCCGTTGCCGCAGAACGTTGGGGTATTCATTTCGAGCGTATCTATGCAGATGCGTATCGATTTCTCTAACGCCAAAGGCTACACCGAGTTCATTTCTATGGTGAAAGAATGGAAGAAGAAGTGCGATAGAATACTTGTTTGGGATTACGAGCGCAATTTCGACGATTATCTTTCTCCTTTCCCGTGTCTGCTGGCCATGCAGTCGCGCTTGCAGCTATATAAGAAATTAGGTGTAAGCGGAGTTTTCATAAATGGCAGCGGCGATGATTATTCGGCTTTCGATGATATGCAGACCCATGTGTTGGCTCTGCTTATGAACAATCCCGATACTGACGTGCGCACTGCCGTAAGTCAATACTTCAAAGATTACTATCCGCACACCGCCGATGTATTGACCAACTATTATTGGGGATTGGAATCTCGCCTTAAGGCTACAAACCATGCGTTGCCGCTGTACGGCACCATGCAGGATATGTGCGAATCTTACCTCGATGCCAAAGAGTTCGTCCGTTTCCGCAGCGAGCTTGACGCAGCGAGCAAGCAGAGCACCGGCGATGAGAGAAAGCGTCTTAACGCACTGCTTACGGGCTTCGCCTACACCCAGCTTGAGATGTACCGCACAGGCATTTTGCCTAAAGACGTAGAAATGGCCATCGAGATGAAAGAAATACTGAAAGGTCACAGCGAACTTAAAAACATGAAGAACCGCGATGAGGTAGGTCATACCATAGATGATTATTTGAAATTATGGAAATGAAAATAAAATCTGTAGAAAGAGCTTTCCTTGGCATTGTGGTGATTATGGCGCTAATGCTGTCGGCTTCGTCTTGTCATAAGAAACTCGGGCCTACCGCCATCCGCATAGAAGACTCCATCCGTCATTATCCCGCCACCATCCTTGGAGATGATTTGGAGATGGTGTATGTGGTTCGTAACATAGGCAATGATGTACTTGTCATTACCGATGTGCAGCCATCGTGCCCTACCTTAGAGGTAGATTCTAAGAATGTATCCATGATACCACCTGGTAGCGAGGCGCACCTTAGGTTCATCTTTCATTCCGATAAGAACATCGGTTGGGCTCGTCATTGCGTACGTCTGTTCGGCAATATCGCCCCTGAGGGCATGGCCATGATTATATTCGATACGCACGTGGTAAGACCCTCCATCGATTTGTCGGATTATGAAGAGTATTATCAGGAGAAGCTGAAGAACAGCGGGGAGAATATATTCGACGAGAACAAGGGGGCCAAAGAGTATTACACCGACAGTATAACTGATAGCAGAGACATTATAAACGATAGCCATCGCTACATAGACCATATGGGCGAATAACTTGCGGAGAGAAATATCAAACAGCATATATAAAAATAAGAAGGACAAACAACACATATTATATTATGAAACAAATAGCAGGAATTGATACAAACAGACTAAAGCTTCTTCTGGTAGACGATATCCCTTTGAATTTGATTCTGCTGGATAAGATGCTTAAGCCATACGAGTTTCAGATAGTTAAGACCAACAACGGTCGGGAGGCTTTAGAGCAGATACAGGCTGTTCAAGACACGCCCGAGGCTTTCGATTTGGCCATTGTAGACATAATGATGCCAGAGATAGACGGCTATCAGGTTCTGGAGTACGTGCGTAGAGGATGCCCCGACGGACAGTTCAACATAACTCCGAAGACCAAGGAAGAGTTTCCTGTCATCATTCTTTCTGGCATGAACTTTAGCGACGATGTGGCTAAGGGCATGTCACTTGGCGCCAACCAATTCCTCACCAAGCCGGTAGTAATGGAACGCCTTTATGCGGCGGTAGATGAAGAACTTGAAAAGAAAATTCGGGCGGTAGGCGCAAGCTTCGCAAAATAAGCATGGCGCAAACTGCACAAGCAGCAAAATAAAACCGTATTTTTGCCCACGCAATATAAAAATAGAAGAAAATGCAGAAAAAAGACATTCCTGTACTGCTCCTGACCGGTTATCTGGGCAGTGGAAAGACTACTTTGGTAAACCATATTCTCGCTAACGAGAAAGGAATAAAGTTCGCGGTTATAGTAAACGATATAGGCGAGGTTAACATTGATGCCGACCTCATTCAGAAGGGTGGCGTTGTAGGCAAGAAAGATGATAGCCTTGTGGCGCTGCAGAACGGATGTATCTGCTGCACACTGAAGATGGACCTCATAGAACAGATATTCGACCTTATGAAGATGCAGCGTTTCGATTACATCGTTATCGAGGCGAGCGGCATCTGCGAACCGGAGCCTATAGCTCAGACCATTTGTTCTATTCCGCAGATGGGTGGCGCTTATGTTAAGTACGGAGTGTGCCGTCTTGATAGTATAGTAACCGTGGTCGATGCGCTTCGCCTTCAGAGCGAATTCGCTTGTGGCGACGAACTTACACGTAAGCACATTGATGAGGAGGATATAGAGAATCTTATTATCCAGCAGATAGAATTCTGTAATATCATATTGTTGAATAAGGCTTCCGAGGTTAAGCCCGAAGAGTTGGCTCGTATCAAGCAGATACTTCACACATTGCAGCCCGCCGCCGAGATTATAGAATGCGATTATGCCGATGTGGATATTGATAAGCTGATAAACACTCACTTGTTTAATTTCGAGAGAGTGGCTACTTCTGCCGGATGGATTCGCGAGATAGAGCGTCAGGCTACCGAAGAAGAGGAGCACGAGGCTAAGGCGGATCATCATCACCATCATGACCATGAGGAACATCATCATGAAGATGAGCATCACCATCACGATGATGACGACGACGACGATGATCACGACCATGAAGACCACGATCATGAGGAGGAACACGGACATCATCACCACCATCATCATGACCATGAGGGCGGCGAAGTGGAAGAGTACGGCATAGGTACGTTTGTTTATTACCGTCGTCCGGCGTTCGATTTGAATAAGTTCGATCATTTTGTTGCTACCAAGTGGAGCAAGAACATTATCCGTGCCAAGGGTGTATGTTATTTCAGCAATAACCGTGATATGTCGATGTTGTTCGAGCAGGCTGGTGTGCAGAAGAAGATTACTCCCGCAGGATTGTGGTACGCTACAGCTCCCGAGGAGGATTTGATTCAGCTGATGCAGCAAGAGCCGGGACTTATGCGCGACTGGGACGAGAAGTATGGCGACCGTATGCAGAAAATAGTATTCATTGGTCAGCACCTCGATAAGGAACAAATCACTCGCGACTTAGACGAGTGCTTGGAATGATAGACGAAGGTTTATCATAATTCAACTAATGCGATGGTTTATCATAACTATTATCATATAAGTTAGAAAATATTGCGATGATTGATGTGAAACAATGCGATGGTTCAAACAAAACATTGCGATGGTTTATCATAACTATTATCATCTAAAATAGCAAAGGTGTAGTTATCAGCCCGCATTATTTTACTTATGATACACCTTCAATGAGTCCACAGCCCATGGCAGCGCCATGGGTATAATAAACATCAACAACTACGCACTGAAAGTGCAAAAGTAAAATCACAAACTATGATGCTTTTACTTTTACACTTTCAGTGCGTTTTGCTTAATGTGTAACCTCACGACAGTCGTCGTGCGACTGCTTTATATAGAGAAGTACAGTAACAAAACCGTATTTTACACCCTTTTAGTGAGAATAAATGTTAAAAGCACACACCTTTCTCTAATATGAATCAATTTGAACTTAATGTATTCATAAAAAAGCCTTTCTTTTGTATGAAAAATACAAAAAGATGAAAAAACACTATTACTATTTAATTAGGGATATTCAGTAAATACTATAAAATTAGCCAACTAATTCATACACAAAATGTTGCGAATTAGTTGGCTTTTTTGTATCTTTAGGTATTCCCCCGCAAATAAGGTTTGGCAGCCAAAACGGGGGAAATCCCC
>OJKP01000801.1_pt1 | contig 20988 bp, 33 predicted proteins | sample 1596521 | NCBI WGS metagenome assembly OJKP01 (sample SAMEA4350130, study PRJEB24818) | metagenome | biome: human; feature: gut; material: faeces | place: Denmark | collected 2013-09
CACTACCACAGTTCAGGGCCGTTCCTTCGCTGCTCAGGTCAAGCAGACCGAGGCGATGCAGCCGGTCGCAGAATCTAAGCCGGTCGAGATTGAAAGCATGGACGGCCAGCATCTGACCGTCACCTTTGACGATGTGCGGAACTTCATCTGCAAGGATGCGACCTTCGCAGAGTGCCGCATCTTCTTGGAGACCTGCAAGCAGTACCACCTCAACCCCTTTACCCGTGAGTCGTATCTGATTCACTACGACAATAAGAACGGCGACACCGCTTCCACCATCGTGCTGGGCAAAACCTGTTACATGAAGATGGCCGAGCGTCATCCGCAGTATGACGGATTTGAAGCTGGCGTTATCGTGTTCGTGCCGGAAGTCGGCGAGATTATCCACCGCGAAGGCTCCATCGTCTACGATGACGAGCAGCTGGTCGGCGGCTGGGCTAAAGCCTACCGCAAGGACCGCAGCCGTCCCTTCTACGAGGAGGTCAAGCTGAGCGAGTACGACACCAAGAAATCCCTGTGGGTGACGAAGCCCGCGACCATGATTCGCAAGGTTGCGCTTGTTCACGCGCTGCGCGAATCCTTCCCGGCTACGTTTGGCAACCTTTACGATGAGAGCGAGGTTCCGGTAGATGCAGAAGCAGCCTACCGTGAGGTTGAGAACGAGCAGCCCGAAATCGGTGCCATGCAGCCCCGCAAGCTGAAGCCGAAGAAGGAGCAGCCCGAACCGCTGGCGGTCGAGACCACCGACACCAACGATGATCCGTTTGGCGGTGATGGCGAATGATTATTCAGACAAAGACCGGGACGAAGATCACCGGAACCCTATCTCGCGACCCTAGTCTAAAGGAAACGAAGACCGGAAAGCCGTTCCTCAGCTTGAGCGTCAAGGCTCATAGTACAAAAGATGCCTCCGGCAACCGGAGCAATATGTTTGTCGAGTGCTGTATTTGGAGTGATCTCGACAAGTGGGACGGCCTCCTGCAGAAGGGCGATTTTGTCGAGATTTGCGGCGGCGAGCTGAAAAGCAATACCGGCGCGAACGGTACAACCTACTGGAACCTGCAAAACGTCGAGGGCGTTGTCGTTGGCGGGCTTGTTGCTGCCCGGTGGGTGCAGCAGGGCATCGACATTATGCAGCAGTTCTGCGACCAGCCCGGACAGCCCCAGACGGACAGCCCCAGACGGACGGCTTCAAGCCGGTAGACGGTGAAACGCCCTTTGACACAGGCTCTGAGCCGCCGCAGAACACTTCCGCGCCCTCACCGGATAAACAACCCACCCCGGCAGCAGCGCCCGACTACAACGGCGATGACCGCCCGATTTCGGATACGGACGACTTGCCGTTCTGATTCACCGTTGAGAGAAAGGAGGTGAGCAAATGGCAATTTTTCGTTGCGTTTCGCCGAACTTTTGGTCAGACCCGAAGGTGGACGATGACTTCACACCGGAAGATAAATACTTCTATCTCTACCTTCTCACTAATCCGCATACCACTTTGAGCGGATGCTATGAGCTGGGCAAGCGGCAAGCGAGCAGAGAGCTTGGATATAACGAAGAGACTGTGGACCGCCTTATCCATCGGATGGAAACGGTTCACAACGTTATCCGCTATGACAAGGCAACGAAAGAGATATTACTGCTTAACTGGCATAAATACAACTGGTCAAAATCGCCCAAATGCCTGAAGGGCGTTGAGTATTCGCTGCAAAACATCAAGAGTGACGCGTTCAGAAAATACTGTGCAGATACCCTATCTATACAGTATCGGTACAGTATAGATACAACTGTATCTGTAACTGCTACTGTAACTGAACCTATTACTGAAACTGTTATCTATCCTAATAGAGATAGCTTAAATAACAGTAAAGAGAAAGCTCCGGCAGTTGATGCAGACCTCGCCCGGATTATTCAGCGGTACGAGGAAGTTGCGGGCGGCTTTCCGCGTTCAGCGCTGGAAAAGCTGCAAAGCTGGCGGGAGATTTTCAGCACGGAGATGATTCTGCTGGCAATCGACCGAGCCGTTGAGGCGAACAAGCGCTATTGGGCCTACATAAACGGAATCCTTACCAACTGGCAGCGCGAAGGTGTTCGGACGCCGGGCGATGCAGAGGCCAGTGATGAAAACCACAAGCGCCAGCAGGCCCGGCCCGGCAGATCGACCCGGCAGCCCGCAGAGAGCGTAGACGACCAGCTGACCCGCGTTCTCGCAAATATGGACAGGAAAAGAGGGTTTGAGCAATGACGAAAGAAGAAGCCGCACAGCTGATTCGGATGAACTTCGTCCTGTACAAGCTGGGCAGCAAGCCGCTGACGGACGAAGAAATGGAAACCACGCTGGATGTCTGGACGTACCAGTTCCGGGATTATCCCGGCGATGTGGTCAAGCGGGCGTTTCTGGCCGCGAATCGCGTCTGCGTCTATCCCATCACGGTGGCCGATATCTATAAGCAGCTTTCCCAGTGCATCAACCCTGAAGCAGAGTGGGACGCGCTGACCGATGCAGCCCGCAAGGCACAGAAATACATGAACTGGAAAAACTTCCCGATGGTGACCGGTATTGACGAGAAGGGCGGGCTTATCCGCAGCGATGGCACGGAAGAGCTGAAAGCGCTGTACGACAACCTTCCCCCGGCGGCCAAGACCTACGCCGGGAGCGTGGGCGGCCTGAAGGAGCTGGCCATGACCCCGGACTTGACGTACCGGCGCGTGGAGTTCCTCAAGCAGTCGCGGGAGGACATTACAACAACGCCGAGGGAGGCCGCCCGGCTGCGCAGCGCGTCTACCCCGGCCAGATTGGAGGCTGCAAATGGCTAGATTCAAGGCGGTGGTCGAGTGCCACATACCGAGCCGGGACGAGATTCACGTCCTGACAGTGACCGCAGAGAACCGGAACGATGCAATTATCCGGGCCATCTACAAGGCGCGTGAGCGCTGGCCGGAGGCTCAGACCGTCACCGTTCGCCGGACGTGCAAGATGCCGGAGGTGCAGAGCCATGGAGGTTGAACAGCTGTCTTTCTTCTCCATGCTGGCCGCGCCTGCGCTGCCGCAGGTAGCCGTCTGCTGCATGGACGGCGACCGGGCGGACGCTGCCCCCGCCGAAAGCTGGATGAAGCGTCTTGTGCAGGGTGGTGAGTACGTCGTTCCGGTCGCAGGTCATTCGCTGGTGCTCAGACCGGCAGATGGCACGGCAGACGACGTTCCGGCGGGCCACCGGTATTATCACTACACAATAGGCGAACGACTGTTCTCAGGCGTCTTTGTCGGGAGGGACAAGGAGTGACGATGAAATACAAAGTGATCTTTGCAGACCTTGGTTGGTACGAGGTCAATGCAAAGAGCAAGGCAGAGGCGGAGAGCATCGCGATCTTCGCCGCCCAGAACTTCCACCCAGAGCGGGAGAAGTTCGAGATTGAGAAAACGGAGGCTCTGCCGAATGGATGAAGAAATGACCGGCCTTTTTAGGTGCCGCAACTGCGGAGCCGTCTTAGAGGAAAAGGTGGATGTGGCGCGGTCTGTGAGCTGGGCCATCAAAGACATAACGGAGAATCTTGGAGGGGACGGCATTACAAGCGTGTTTCACAGGACGTCTCTTCCTGAGAGGTTTGTTCTCCACTGGTGCAAAAGGGACAAGGTCTGCATCTGCGACCTTATCGGCTGGAAGGTTGGAAAGGAGGCATAGGACGATGGCAAATGATGTTCGCCCTGTGGATGCCAATGAGCTGCTGAAGCAGGCCGTCTACTGCCGGGAAGAGAACGGCGCGAATGTGTACGCCGTGCCCATCAGCTGCATCTTCGCAGCGCCCACGCTGAAGCCCGAAGAGACAAAAAACAAGGAGGCTGCCCATGAGTGATGTCAAGAAACCCATCCGGCTGGCCGATGTTGGCGAGCTGGAAGCTGACCTGAAGAAGGACCTCGCCGAAGAAGAGGCCAAGGGCAAGGCTGCCGACATCCTGTTCTGTGAAAGCATCAGCGATGAGCTGAGCGATCTGAGCAATCTGCCTACCATCGACCCGGAGAGCTTGCGCGGTCATGCCAAGTGGGTGAAGGACAAGGAATTGAAGTTTATCATCGTCGATGATGAAAACAACAGTCACGAGGAACCGGCAATTTGCTGTACCCATTGCAAGGCCAAGATTTCGCAAAGCGATTTCGACAGTTGGGTCTGGAACTTCTGCCCGGTCTGCGGGTTCAAAATGGAGGATGCGACAAATGGCTGATTGCATCGAACGCGGGCCGCTGCTGGAGGCGTTCAAGGCGAAGTGCTGCGAGGACTGCCCCGGCGGGTATGACCGCGCAAAGTGCAAGAGCTGGTGCGACGCTGCGGACGAGATTGCGCTGGTAGAAGATGCCCCGGCAGTCGTCCCGGATGCCCAGCGCTGGCGCGACCCTGAAACAGACCCTCCGAAGGTCGAAACCGAAGTGCTAATTTTGTACCGCAACGAAATTGACGGATACGAGATTACGACAGCGCACTATGAAGACGGGAGCGTTTTTTTACAAGATAGCGTATGGTATTGGGAAGACCTTCCCGATTGGGGAACATACGACGAGGAGCGGGACGACTACAAAATCCCGAAAGGCTGGTGGGAATACCGCCACTTCAACCCGGACGACGTTTACAACAACAAGATAGACCGCCCCGTGGTGGGGTGGATGCCTTTGCCGCCGAAGGAGATTACAAAATGAGCGAAAAACGTATGGTCTACGCGGAGGACGTGATCCAGAGAATCCGCGACCTAGCCCCGGAAATACTAGGCGGCTGGTATAACCCAGACATGGAGAACGAGTTAGAACAGCTTGTTTGCATTGTTGAAAGCACTCCGACGGCAGCAGATACGGACGTCCCGCGCTGGCGCAAGACCGCAGAAGAGCCGCCGACTGAGGCTGATGCAAACGAGGACGGCTGCGTCCTGAGCATCAACATGAACCTCAGCGACACGAGCACAACGGATTGGCCGTGGAACGTGGTGGCAGCTTTCCCGGATTGCCTTCCGGTCTGGATGCCACTGCCAAAGAAGCCGCTCTAAAAAGAAGCTATGGGAGATGAAAACGGAAAATGACCTACAAAGAATTTTTGGAGCGCAAAATTGACATTGCGCCCCTGTCAGGCATTGAGATTGACCCCTCCGAGGTCAACCCGGTGCTGAAAGATCATCAGAGCGTGAGCGTCCTGTGGGCGCTGCGTGGCGGTCGGCGCAGCATTTTTGCCCGCTTCGGCCTGGGCAAGACGGCCATGCAGTTGGAGTGGTGTCGCCTGCTTCAGAAGCACGAGGGCGGTCAGACGCTCATTGTGATGCCGCTGAACGTGATGCCGGAGTTCCGGGCAGATGCGGTCAATCTGCTGGGCATGGAAGAACCGCCCTACTGCAAGACCATGGCCGAGGTGGAGGCCAGCACGGCCCCCATCATCCTAACCAACTACGAGAGGGTCCGCGATGGCGATATTGACCCGCACTATTTCACGGCGGTCAGTCTGGACGAGGCTGCAACGCTGCGCAGCTTCGGCAGCAAGACCTACCAGAGCTTCATGCTCAAGTTCAAGGGCGTGAAATATAAGCTGACCAACACCGCGACCCCGGCACCGAACCGGTACAAGGAACTGATTCACTATGCGGGCTTTCTGGAAGTGATGGACACCGGGCAGGCGCTGACCCGCTTTTTCAAGAGGGACAGCACCAAGGCCAACAACCTGACCCTTTACCCGGGCCGCGAGCGCGAGTTCTGGATTTGGTGCGCCAGCTGGGGGCTTTTCCTGCAAAAGCCGAGCGACCTCGGATTCTCCGATGACGGCTATTCCCTGCCCCCGATGGATATCCGATACCATAAGCTCAATAGTCTTGACCGTCCTGCGGAGTTTGAGGCTGACGGCCAGATGAAGCTCGGCCATGATGCTGCAATGGGTCTGTCCGATGCAGCCAAGGAGAAAAGGGACAGCATCGACATTCGCGCCGCCGAGGTAGCCCGCATCATTGCGGAGGCTGCGCCGGACGAGCATTTTGTGGTCTGGCACGATTTGGAGGACGAGCGGAAGGCGCTCAAAAAGGCCGTTCCGGAGATGGTCGATATCTACGGCAGCATGGAGCTGGAAACCCGCGAGCAGCGCGTCATGGACTTTGCGCAGGGCCGCACCCGCATCTTCGGAACGAAAAAGAGCCTGTCTGGTTCCGGCTGCAATTTCCAGCGCCATTGCCACCGTGAAATTTTCATGGGCATCGACTACGAGTTCAACGACTTCATTCAGGCAATCCACCGCGTCTACCGCTTCCTGCAAACGAAGCCTGTTGTAATTGATATTCTCTACATGGACACAGAAACGGAAGTGCTGCTGGCGCTTCAGCGGAAGTGGCGGCAGTATGACGAGTTGAGCGAGCAGATGGAAGAAATCATCAAAGAATACGGTCTCGGCAGCCTTGCGCTTGAGACCCTTAAGAGAACGATTGGATGTGAGAGAGTGGAAGTCAAGGGAAACAATTACACGGCCATCAACAACGACTGTGTGGAAGAGGTCCGGAACTGGCCCACGGACAGCATCGACCTGTATGTGACCAGCATTCCGTTCGGCAATCACTACGAGTACAGCCCCAGCTATAACGACTTCGGCCACAACCCGGATGACGCGGAGTTCTTCAAACAGATGGACTTCCTCACCCCGGAGCTGCTGCGCACCCTGAAGCCGGGTCGCGTGGCTGCAATCCATGTGAAAGATCGCGTGGAGTTCGCCAACGTCACCGGCCTTGCAGCGCCGACCATTGAGCCGTTTCACGCGGACTGTATCGCTCATTTCCGGAAGCATGGGTTCGCGTATTTCGGAATGATTACGGTGGTCACGGACGTTGTCCGGGAGAATAACCAGACCTACCGTCTGGGCTGGACGGAGCAGTGCAAGGACGGCACGAAGATGGGTGTTGGCTGCCCGGAATACATCCTGCTGTTCCGCAAGCTGCCCACCGATTGCAGCCGTGGATATGCCGATATGCCGGTGAAGAAGTCCAAAGAGGAATACACCCGCGCCCAGTGGCAGATTGACGCTCACGCATTCTGGCGCAGCAGCGGCGACCGGCCTTTTACCCGCGAGGAGCTGGAAAAAATCCCGACCTCCAAGCTGCAAAACGTATACCGCAAGTTCAGCCGGAACAGCGTCTACTCCTACGAGGAACACGTCAAGCTCGCGGAAAGTCTGGACAAGGATGGCCGCCTGCCGTCCACGTTCATGGTAGTAGCTCCCGGCTCGTGGGATATGACGGTATGGGACGACATCAACCGGATGCGCACTCTCAACACCACCCAGAGCCAGCGCCGTCAGAACCTCCACGTCTGCCCGCTTCAGATCGACATTGTGCAGCGCCTGATTGAACGGTACAGCAACGAGGGCGAGCTGGTAGCCGACCCCTTTGCGGGGCTCTTCACGGTGCCCTATGAGGCCGTGAAGATGAACCGCAGAGGCAAGGGCGTGGAGCTGAACCCGGATTATTTCCGTGACGGCGTGGGCTATCTGGAATCTGCGGATGCGGAAAAGGATGCACCCACTCTGTTTGACCTGTTGGAGAATGGAGCTTGAACATGAGCACTGACAACATGAGCCGGAACGCCGAGCACTACGCTGACCCGACCCCCGGCACTGCGATGCGGAACATCCGCAAGGAAGAATACCAGAAGGAGGCCGCCCGGCTGCTGCAAATCAGCATTCTGGTCCCGATGCTGCGTCAGATCGCAGAGTGGTCCGGTTTCGACATCATTGGCCGTATCCCGCTGCGGGACCGGGCCACCGGAAAGGAGTATCGGTAATGGACAACAAGGTTTTGGAAGAGGCCCGCGATACCATGCTGACAGCCTGCGAGAAGCTGGGCGCTGCTGGTATCATCAGCAGCTGGACGCGCAGGGACGGCACGGTGGTCAGACTGTCGCTGAAAATCATGCCCCATAACGAGGACACCATTGCGGATGCCATCTGCGACATGGACGATGAAGAACTGGCAAAGCGCCTTATCCCCATTGTCGTGAACCAGATGTGCGCGGACGGTGTCCCCACCGAGGAAGAGGCGCTGAAGTGGCTCCAGCAGCCCGCCAGCTGCCTGAAGGAGTAAGGAGGACGAAATGGCAGAACACCATAAGATTGACTGTGACAAGGTCGAGGACAGAAAGGCGCTGGCCGTCATTCTCGCAATGAACGGCTACACCGTGCGTATGGGCAAGGAGAAGCGCGGCGGCAAGTCCACCTTGACCTATTTCGTGGAGTATTGGAGGGCTGACGATGAGTGAAAGCATGAGCACGGAACGTGCAATCGAAATCTTGACCCCGACTCACCTGGAGAATTACAGCAGCATTGAGCCGGTGAATGAGGCCTGCTGGAAGGGTGTCCGGGCATTGGAAAAGCGTGTACCGGCCAGCCCGTACCCGGACGGTGACAAGAGTATTCTGGCTTGCCCCAACTGCGGCAGCGGTGAATACCTGCACAACATCGACACGGCCCGGAACGTGTTCTGCGGCCAGTGTGGACAGGCTATCAAGTGGGAGGATGACGATGAAGGGTAACACAGCGGCCAGTATTCGCCGCAGTTACATGGGCGCTCGCAGCCGGGCAGAGGGCGCAGGCTTTGAGGCAATTATCAGCTCTGCTTGCGACTACTACCGCGCAATCGGGCGGGCTGACATCGAGAAAACCCCGGAGCCGATGAAACCCCTCGGCGGCGCAGATCGTTCCGGCAGGTTCCTCGCCTGCTACACCAAGCAGGCACAGCCGGACTACAAGGGCGTTCTCTCAGGCGGCAGAGCTGTCGTTTTCGAGGCGAAACACACCGATACCGGTCGTTTGATGCACAACCGCGTATCGCCCGCGCAAGCCGCCTGTTTGCGCCGGATATCGCAGCTGGGCGGTATCGCGTTCGTTCTATGCTCGTTCAATGGCCGGGAGTTCTACCGCATTCCGTGGCCGGTCTGGGATAACATGAAGAACGCCTTTGGCCGGAAGTACATCACACCGGCAGATGTGGGAGCCTACCGCGTCCGCGTTGTAGCGCCGGGAGTGCTGCTGTTTTTGGAAAATCTGAAGGAGGATGGATAGTGAAAGCACATATCGTGAACAAGTGCAAGCCGTGTTGTGACGAGCACGGAAAGTCCCCGGTCGAGTATTTCAACCGGAGAGCAGAAACGAAAGGAGCATCATCATGAGCAAGAGAGAAAATAAGCGCATCCGGCAGCTGGAGCGCCGTGTCGCAGAGCTGGAAAAGAATATGCCCGCGCCCGACTGCCAGATTCGCGTTGACGCGGAGAGCTGCGTACCGGAAAAGCTGGCGCAGGACATCGCGGATGCAATCGCAAAGTCCACCGGCAAGAACGTTCAGGTGCAGCCTGCACAGACCCGCAAGACCTTCAGCGACACGCTGCGGGAAATCTTTGGCGCAAAGTGACCGGCTCGCAGCCGTGACCAGAAAGAGGGGTGTATATGGAGATTAGAGCATGGAGAGCACAGGACCCGGCAAGAGAAACCGCGTTCGTGAAGGTCAAAGAGTGGTTCCGCAAGCTGCGCGATCTGGCCGAGGCCATGAACGTCCAGCGCGAGATGATGGTCAAGCAGCGCGATGCTGCAACCAGAGTGACCCAGAGTTTCAGCGGGATGCCGATGTCTGCCGGAAACGGTGACAAGATTCTGGATGCCATCTGCAAGATGGACAGCGAGAACCGGGAGTTGAGCCGCATGGAAACGGAGCTGGTCAAGCACCGCATTGAGGCAATCTCCCGCGTGTTCTGCATCGTGAGCGCCGAAGATGACAGTACGCTGCGCATGGCCGATGCCGTGCGGGCTTATTACATCGAGTGCGAAACGACCGACAAGGACGGCTATTTCAAGCTCAAAACCTACGATGACGTGGCTGCCGAACTGGGCATTTCTCGCTCTACAGTTTCGGACGCAATCCGGGAAGGGCTGCAAGCGCTGGCCGAAATTTGGCCATACATCAACAAGGATTGTGCATAATGAGCAATACGCACAAAAATAACTCTCCAATTTTCTACATTACCTCGGACTGACATTGTTATGTCTCTGGACTTCCAACAGACTGGGAGGCATGATAGAATGACATAAGCGCAACCGCGCAATGCGGCACGGCGCTGAAAACCTGCTGACCCCGTAAGCAGAAGTGGACACATGGCCTCATAAACCACCGGGAGCTGACCGCGTTACCCATGCGCGGCACATTCCTTTCTTTTTCTCTCACAGGCATCCTCCTAGATTATTTGTCACTCCCTACGAGGGAGCGCGGATAGAAATCATGTCGGAGGCCCCGGAACGCCAAAAGCGGGTTATGACGTTGGCCCCGCTGGTGTGTGTGTCCATTCCCCAAGCGCCCCATGCTGCGCCCGACCACCGCAGCGCGGGGATATTATATGCCGTTGTAGCTCAAAGCAGAGCGCCGCCTAGCTAAGGCGGGTCACATTGACGATACGCGGGATGTGTTTCCCTCAGCCCTGTCCACCGAGAGCGCAACACTCTTGCAGGTGCCGGTTCAAATCCGGCCAACGGCTCTATATGCTGCCCTAGCGCAATTTGGAGCGCGTTCATGTGTGTAGACATGGAAGGTTCGATTCCGAAAGGCAGCACCGAAAAAACAGAGGGCTGCCCCCATCGTGGGGCGACCCTCTGTTTCGTTTTACCCGCAAGAAAGGAGGACAAGGACAGAATGATTACGAAAGAATTGCTGAAGCTGCCGGTGTCGGAGTTGGTTCCCTATGAGAACAACCCTCGCGTCATCTCACCGGAAGCCGTGAACGCCTGCGCGGAAAGTATGCGCCAATGCACCGCGCTGGACCCCATCGAGGTGGACGAAAATAACGTCATCCTCAGCGGACACACCCGCCGCCTCGCTCTGATGCAGCTCCATGTGGACACCGCTGACGTGGTGCGCTACACCGGTCTGACCGAAGAGCAGAAGCAGAAATACCGCATCCTCGCAAACAAAACCGGTGAAATGACCGGCTGGGACTTTTCCAAGCTGGAACAGGAACTTGCCGAGGTTGATTTCGGAAATTTCGACTTCAACTTCGACAGCGAGGCACCGGACGATATCTTTGACGATTCCGCAGACTTGCGCAGCGAGTATGACGAGCCGCACGATGACCGTCTGATCTGCCCCTGCTGCGGCCATATCGACCTGAAAGCAAAGTTCAAAAAATTTGAAGGAGTCGCTGGAGATGAACAAAACGGTGAGGATTGAAAATATTCCTCAGTGCTTTGGAAAACAACACCGCTCGTCTGGATGAACTGGGGTCGATGCACTACAACCTGATGTCCTACTACTACATCCCGAAGAACCCCAAAAGAGCACAGGGCATCATCGCGCAGAGCGAACGCATTATGATTGATTCCGGCGCACACACCTTCCAGAAGGGCAAGACAAAACTCAACTGGGAAGAATACACGGAATCCTATGCGCGTTTCATCCGCGAAAATGACTGTGACAAAATCGTTGGTTACTTTGAGATGGATGTGGATAAGGTCATCGGCCTTGAGCGTGTCATAAAGCTGCGCAGACGGCTGGAACAGGAAACGGACAAGGTTATTCCTGTCTGGCACAAAGGACGCGGAATAGAAAACTTCTACCGGATGTGTGAAGAATACAGCGGCAGGGTTGTTGCAATTACTGGATTTAAAAATGAGGACATCAAAGATGACCAGTATGCAAAATTCCTGAAGATAGCGTGGCAGCACAACTGCCGTGTTCACTGTCTGGGCATGACCCGGAAGGGCATCTTGCAGAAGGTTCCCTTTGACTATGTGGATAGTTCCAGCTGGACGCAGGGCGTTCTATATGGCCGTTTGGGAAGCCGAAAACTGAAAAACGAGGACACCGCCGAGAAACGAGCCGTCATGAGGCAACGGCAGTGGGAAGCTGCATACAAGGAGGCAATGAAGATGCAGGAATACTACGAACGTTACTGGTTTACTGCAACCACCCGACTGAAAGATTCTCTTGGGGGGGGGGTACTGATTATGCTGCACAGTAAGATTAAACCCCTCATCTATGCCGCCATGACTGCGGCCATCTACTATGTTCTGTGCGTGGCTATCGCGCCCCTGAGTTATGGACAGGTGCAGTGCAGGATTTCCGAGGTTATCCTTCTGTTCTGTATGCACAACACGTTCGCAGTCTATGGTTATACCCTCGGCTGCGCACTGGCAAATCTGACCTCACCGCTGGGCATCCTTGATGTCATTGTCGGTTCTCTGGCAAATCTGATTGTCGGCTCCTTCGCTCGCAAGTGCGGCAAGGTGGTTCCGACTGTCCTGTTTGGCACTGTGTTCAACGGTATCGTGGTAGGCGCGGAGCTGTCCATCGTGTACGGCTCTCCGTTCCTGCTGAATGCTGTGTGCGTGGCAGCGGGCGAGGCTGTTTCTCTTTTGGTGGGCGCTCTGCTGTACCATCTGGTGGGCAAGCGCCTTGAAAGCATTTGGAGGTGAGTTGCGATTGGCCGCAAAGGTAAGTTTGAGCAGTGGTTAGAGCCGGAAGGTCTGGCACTGCTTCGCGGATGGGCAAAAGACGGTCTGAAAGACAAGCAGATTGCCGAGAACATAGGCTGCTCAATATCGACCCTCTGCGAATGGAAAAACAAGTTTCCCGCATTTTCGGAAGCGTTAAAAAAGGGCAGAGATGTCGCTGACTACATCGTGGAGAATGAGCTGTTCCAGAGCTGCCAGACGCGCACCGTGACGGTCAAGAAGCCTATGAAGGTCAAGACCGTAAAGGTGGACGGCAAAAAGCGGCTGGAAGAAGAACGCATAGAGTACGCGGAGGAAGAAGTGGTGGTTCCTGCAAACGTGACAGCCCAGATCTTCTACCTGAAGAATCGGAAGCCGGACAAGTGGAAGGACAAACCGGTGGAGAGTGCAGCCGAGGCCCAAAAGACCGATATGCAGACCCTTGCCGACTTGCTGCAACGGCCTGTTCCCAACCGCGATATCAAGGACTTTGAAGAATGAACATTCCAGCTCCATTCTCTGAAAATCAGATGCGTTTCTTCTGGAACTGTTTCGACCACTGGTTCAATGTGGCAGAGGGCGGCAAACGTGGCGGTAAAAACGTTTTGATTACCATGGCCTATTGCACCATTCTTGAAAAGCACCCCAGCAGAATCCACCTGATAGCGGGCGTGTCAACAGCAACGGCCCGCCTGAATATTCTGGACTGTGACGGCTTCGGCTTGAAGAATTATTTCGAGGGCCGCTGCCGGGAGGGCGTGTACCAGAACCGCGATTGTCTGTATATCAAGACGGCCACCGGTGAAAAGATCGTTCTGATTTCTGGCGGCGGCAAGGCTGGCGATGAAAAGCTCATCAAGGGCAACACCTACGGCACGGCCTACATCACGGAGGCCAACGAGTGCAGCAAGGTTTTCATCCAAGAGGTTTTCGACCGCACACTGTCCAGCCCGGACCGAAAGATATTCCATGACCTGAACCCGAAAGCAGAGGCGCACTGGTACTATCAGGACGTTCTGAACTTCCACGAAGAAAAGCTGAAAGCGAATCCGAAATACGGACTGAACTACGGACACTTCACCATCGCAGACAACATGAGCATCTCCGATGACCAGCTGCGCGGTGTCCTGTCCACCTACGACAAGAAAAGCGTCTGGTATGCCCGCGACATTCTGGGCCAGCGCAAAATGGCCGAGGGCCTTGTCTACCCGATGTTCTCGCAGGACAAGCACGTTGTCAAAGGCGAGATTCCCTACAATTCCCGCCACCGCTACTATGTGTCCATCGACTACGGCACGGTCAATCCGTTTGCTGCTGGTCTGTGGGACTTCGACCCGGTAAGCCACCGGGCCATTATGGTGCGTGAACTGTATTACAAGGGCGGCAGCGCGAAGCGTACCGACAACGAAGGATATTACCGGATGCTGAAGAAGCTGATAGGCAATATCCACATCGAATATATCATCATCGACCCTTCTGCATCTTCCATGGTGGAAACCATCCAGAAGTATGCGGAGTGGCTTGTGGTAAAGGCTGACAATGATGTGCTGAACGGCATTCAGGATGTGACCAAATACCTGAACATGGGCCTTTTACTGTTCCACGAGAGCTGCAAGGAAACCTTCAAGGAGTTCGACCAGTATTCGTGGGACGAGGACAAGGACGAAGATACAGTCATCAAAGAGTTTGACCACAGCATGGACCAGATACGCTACTTCTGCCGCACCGCATTGCGGGCAGAGCTGAAGTGGGTCGCATGACGACAGAAAGGGGGTGAAATGCTTTGAGCTTCATTTCCCGATTATGGGGGAGGTTGAGATCAATGTTTATCCGTACCGACATCGGAAAGACCTTCGGCGTGGAGCTGATTCAGTCCTCCGAGATGAACGCAGCTCTGACGCTGTGGGACAACATCACGTCCGGTAGGCCGCCGTGGCTTGACCCGGACGATGATGTGCGCACCTACAACATGGGCAAGCACATCAGCGACTACCGGGCGCGGCTTGTCTGCCTTGACCTTGGTGTTGCCCTGTCCGGCTCCCCGCGAGCAGACTACTTGCAGACCATCTGCAACGACCTGATTAAGCGGCTGCCCGACAAGGTGGCCGATGCGGAGCGTCTGGGCGGAATTGCTATCAAGTGGAACGGCAGCAGCTGGGATTTTGCCCTGCCGGGCGAGTTTGGCATCACCAAGCAGGACGGCAACGGCAACATCGTGGGCGCTATCTTCGCGGAGTACATCACCCACGGCATCGACCATTACACCCGGCTGGAATACCACCGGTTCAAAGATGGCCTGTATCTGGTAACGAATAAGGCGTTCAGGAACAGAGCCATGCAGAACGGCCAGTACACGCTTGGCGCAGAGATTCCGCTGACTGAGGTGGAAGAATGGGCAGAGATGCAGCCGGAAGTCCGAATCGAACAGCTGGAAACCCCGCTTTTTGCCTTTTTCCGGCTGCCCGGCTCCAACACCATCGACCAGACCTCGCCGCTGGGGATGTCCGCCTTTGCGAATGCAATCCCGGAGCTGGAAGCGCTGGACATGGCCCTGAGCCGCAAGAACGGCGAGGTTGCAGACAGCAAGCACATCACCTTCGTGGGGCAGGCTGCCATCCAGTATGCAAACGCGCACAGCACCAAGCTGCCGCGTTTCGTCCAAGGTCTGGGCGTAGGCGTGGACGACAAGAAGCCCATCACAGAGCACGTTCCAACGATGCTGACGGACGCTCGCATCAAGGACATAAACTTTGACCTGTCCATGGCCGGTGTCAAGTGCGGTTTCTCTGAGGGCGTTTTTGTCATGGACGGTCAGACCGGCATGATTACCGCCACGCAGGTGGAATCCGATGACCGGGACACCATCCAGACCATCAAGGCCGACCGTGACGCGCTGCGCTGCGCCGTGGAACAGGCCATCAAGGGCGCTGACGCGCTCACCACCCTGCTGGGCGCTGCCCCGCTGGGCGAGTACGAAACGACCTTCAATTTTGGCGACATCACCTACAACTACGAAGAGGACAAGGCCAGCTGGAAGAACTACGCTTCGCAGGGCTGGGTCCCGCTGTGGCTGTATTTCACCAAGTTCGAGGGCATGAGCGAGGAAGAAGCAAAAAAGATGGTTGCAGAGGCTTCCGCAGCCGAAAAGGAGAAGGGCTTGTTTGACCAGCAGTAACCGGAGGGAGGCGGCGCGATGCTGACACCGCAGCAGATCACAGAGTTGGCAGAAACGCTCTACCCTGCTCTGGACGACCTGAACCAGTGGATTACTCAGGACATGGTGAAGCGCCTGATGGCCCGGCTAGGACGCGGCGAAGCTGCTGTTCTGTCCGCTACCGACCAATGGCAGACCGAGGTATACCAAGCTGCGGGCGGCCATCTGGAAGACCTGAAAAAAGAGCTGAAGAAGTTCACGAAGCAGTCTGATGCTGAAATCGCTTCCATCTTTGAGGATGCAGCGGTCAAGGCGTGGGCTGCTGATTGCGCTGTTTATGCGGCCAGCGGCAAGAGCGTGAAGCCTTTGGCGCTGTCTGACCGCATGGTGAAGATTCTGCAAGATGCCTATACCCGCACACAGGGCGAGGCGCACAACTTCACCCGCACAACGGCCAGCGCGAGCCAGAAGCGGCTTTTCAAGGTACTGGATGAAGCGCATTTCAAGGTCGTGACCGGCGCGCAGTCCTACACCGCAGCAGTGCAGGAAGCCGTGGATGACCTTGTGCAGCATCAGACGCACGTTGTCTACCCCACCGGTCACCGGGACACCATCGAGACCGCCGTGCTGCGGGCAGTGCGCACCGGCATCAGTCAGGCCACCGGAAACATGACCTTGCAGGGCATGGAAGAACTGGACTGGGACATCATCCTCACGTCTGCCCATCGCGGCGCACGTTACGGTGACGGCGGCCATAACCCCGGCAATCACTTCTGGTGGCAGGGCAAGTATTACAGCCGCACCGGACGAACGCCCGGCCTCCCGCTTTTTGTGCAGGCTACCGGCTTCGGCACCGGCGAAGGTCTGGGCGGCTACAACTGCCGTCACAGCTTCGGCCCCGGCGACCTCAACCATAACCCCTACCAGCATTTTGACGAGGACGAGAACAAGCGCGTCTATGACCTGACGCAGAAGCAACGGGCAAAAGAGGCGCGTATTCGCCGCGACAAGGTGGAGATAGCTGGTTATAAGGCAGCAGCACAAAACGCAGCTGACAGCGAGCTGCGGGCGGCTCTGGGCGATAAAGCAGCAAAGGCAGAGGCTCGGTTGCAAAGACACACACAGGATTATAACCAGTTCTGTGCAGACAACGACCTGAACCCTTTGAACGATCGCCTGTATGTTGCCAAGCGTTCCCAAGCCGCTGCACCGGCAGCGGCGCACAATACAGCCACAACGCCCGAAGCAATGTTTTCTTCCATGCGTGGCAGCGGCGGCAGCACTGGGCAGCCGGGAGAAGTGATTCACCGTTATCTGGGCAAGATTGACCCCGCTGATACCGAACGGGTAGAAGCTCTGAAGAATGTGTTCTGCGAACAGTACGCATCTTCCCCGGTGGAGAACATGATGGTCATAACCAAAGACGGAGAAATCCACTTTATGACCGACAACAACCCGGCAGGGGTTGACTGTTCTTATCTGGGTGATAAACTGGAGGGAAGCTACAACATCCACACGCACCCGCCTGAAACAACGCAGTATTCTTTCAGCACAGATGCAGATATTCCGGCTGCATTCTCTGATGGAACGGCTGTCATGGAGGCTGTGGATTACAAATACCGATACCGGTTTGTTGTGCCGAGTTGCATTACGCTTGAACAGTGGGAAAGTGCAAGAACGCAGGCAGAAACACTTCTTCCCACAGTTCTGGAAAGCGTTTGTCAGCCGGATTATTCAGACTACGAGGAACTAAAGCAGCACACTCTCATCATGGAGATATGCAAGATACTCGGCATAAACTGCTATTCGAGGTGGAAGATATGACCAAGGACGAGATGAAGCACGAAGAACTTCTTGCGCTCGGAAAAGAGATTGCTGCAAGGAGAAAGATACTTGTCGATAAGTACAAGGCAACGCACACGCTACCGAGCAGAGGAACCATCATCACGCCCGAACTGAAATCTCTGGAAGCAGAAGAAAAGCGCCGATTTATTGAAATCTGCGAGAAGTACAAAACCTGAAACCGCTTGACCACCATCCACCCGGACGGTGGTTTTTTGATGTCAATTTTTAGGAGGATAGAATGGCAAGCTACTTGATTTCTGATGCGCCCTATGCGCCATGGCTTTCCGATGTTCTGGCGCAGCTGGAAGATCTGAAAATTGACCGAATCGCAATTGCAGCGCCCTTGCCCAACGGTGAAATGTTCACCGGCTATTTCAACATGAAGATGATGGACAAGGCCGTGGCCGCAACGAACATTCAGGCCGATGCGATGATGGACGCGGTCTGTGCCAGTGGCCGCCACATTCAGGAAGCATGGGAGAACACCGAGGACGAAGAGGAGGACGGAGAATGAAGCAACACAACGTCTGTCTGGACATCAGCTTTTGTGGGGCGCTGACCATCTTGTTTATCGCCCTGAAGCTGACCGGCGTTATTTCGTGGCCGTGGCTGTGGGTCTGGTCTCCGCTGCTGATTGGCTATGCGGTGGTCATCCTGTTCTTCATCGTTGCGCTGATATTCTGGGACTGACAGCGCAGCATTTCAAGCACGGTGCAGCTTGCATCGTGCTCTTTTTATGCCCGCTGCGGCCGCATGAGGCCAACGAGGGCAACTATCAGTCTACCTGTGGACTTAACAAAACAGGGGCAACAAGTCACAGCAACGACTCAAAACGCTTAGTTGCAAACCGCAGGAGGTACACATGAAAACCACCGAACTGAAAGAGCTGGGCCTGTCTCAGGAGCAGATTGATGCAGTGTTCAAGCTCAACGGCCTTGACGTTGAGGCCGCAAAAGCACAGGTCGCCGCGATTACGGCAGAGCGCGATGACCTGTCCACCCGCCTGAAGAACGCTGAAGATACACTGAAAGGCTTTGACGGCAAGTCTGCCGATGAAGTCAAGGCCGAAATTGCGCAGTACAAGAAGCAGGCCGAGGAAGCCCAGAAGAACTTCCAGTCCCAGTTGACCCAGCGCGACCAGCGCGACTGGCTGAAGGGCAAGCTGGACGAATACGGCGTTTCCTCTCCCTACGCCCGCCGTCAGCTGGCCTCTGATGTGATGGACGATAAGGACGGCCTGAAGTGGAAGGACGGCGCATTTCAGGGCTTCGACGACTTCATGAAGTCTGCCAAAGAGAAAGATACTGGTCTGTACCAGACTGCTGAGGAGAAGAAAGCCGCCGAGGAAAAGGCAGCTTTGGAGAAGAAAGCTCCGAAGTTTACCGGCCCGACCGGCAATCAGCAGCAGGAGCAGAAGTACACCCCGCCCAAAATTTTCTAAACCGAAAGGAAGGTAAACCACTATGGCAAGAATCGAATCCCTTAGCATCCTGACCACCGACACTGGCAAGGAGTATCTGGCCGAGCTGTATGGCAAGGTCATTGAGAACGTGCAGAAAGCGCTGGTTTCTGCTGGCATGAAGAACACCGACCTGTCCGGCGACCCGACCGCTGGCACTGTGGAGGCAAAGCGCTTTGCAAACGCCACCTCTGCAAACTATGGCACTGCCCGCAAGGCTGGCAAAGGCAGCCAGATCAAGGCAAAGTCCGTGACCGTTGCTATCGACACCGACAAGGAAATCGTCGAAGAGATGGAAGAGAAGGATGTCAAGCTGTATGGCGTTAACGGCGTTCTTGACCGCCGCGCTGCAAACCATGTTCTGCGCATGGCCGCAGAGCTGGACAAAGACTTCTTCAAAGCCGCAGACGGTGAAGCCGTCAAGGTGACTGTCGCCGCTGGCACAAGCATCGAAGATGAGCTGGAGCAGGTCATTCAGGAAGCCGAAAACACTGCCAACGATTTTGTGGATGGTGTGCCCCGCGAGATGATGTGTCTGGTGACGTCCACCGCCTACTATGGCAAAATCCGCAACAACCTCGACAAGATGTCTCGCGCCAATGTGGACACCGCTGCTGAGGAGTTCTACGCATGGCACGGTGTCGAGGTCAAGAGCTGCACCCACCTGCCCGCTGGCTGTGACTATATCCTGATGGTTGACGGCTCTGTGGCCCAGCCTGTCATGGCCAACCCCTATACCGCTGAAAAGATTCCGCTGTCCGAGGCGACCGCCGTCAGCCTGTTCTATCACTACGGCACCAAGGTCGTCACCCCTGACCTGATTTTCAAGAAGAAGGGCACAGAGTAAGAGAAAGGAGCTATCATAATGGCAAAGTTTAAGAACATCGCTACCGGCAATGTGCTGGAGACTGACAACCCGCTGACCATCAAGCTGATGGAGAACAGCGACCGCTATGAAGCTATGGATGCGCCCGCCGTTGAGGCCGCAGCACCCACCAAGAAGTCCGCCAAGGCAAAGGCCGAAGCCTGACCGGAGGGATGAACCATGGCGTATGCGGATTATGAGTTCTACTCTGGCCGGTATTTTGGTGACGAGCTGACCGAGGCGAACGCGCCGAAATGGCTGGAACGCGCGAGCGATGCTGTTGATACCATCACCTTCCACCGGCTGGAAAAAGGGCTCCCCGGGGAAGAAGTCCATATTACCCGGGTAAAGAAAGCTGTGTGCGCTCTGGCAGATGTCCTCTACCGCGTTGACCAGCAGCGTGTGGCCACGGCGGCCAGCAAAGACGCGCAGGGCAATCTCCGTGCCGCTGTGTCCTCCATGACCTCCGGCAAGGAATCCGTGTCCTATGTGCAGTCCGTGGAAGCGTCCGTGTATGCGAAAGCAGCATCGGACAGCGCCGCGCTGAATGCGCTGCTGCAACATGAGGCTGAACGGTATCTCGCCAATGTCCCGGACGCGGACGGCATAAATCTGCTCTATGCGGGGGTGAGATGATGCACGACCAGACCGTTACCCTGTACAACTACCATGAGCCGACCGGCTGCTGGTACACCACCGTTCTGGACAATGTGACGCTGACGGCTGCGAGGTCGAGCAGCGCCACGCAGCACGGCGCGGCAAACGGTGACACGTTGTCCATCTCCATCCCGGCAACAGCAGACAAGACGGCAGGCTCCCGCCGGTACATCGGCCCGAAAGCCTACTCTGCGCGGGACGCACCCGGCGAGTTCTTCACGTTCTGGCCGGAGCATGATTTTGTCGTTGTGGGCAGATGCCCACTTGAGCAGCCGGTGTCCGAGGATGACTACGACAACGGCCTATACCACGAAATGAACCGTGAACAGGATGAAGTCTATATGATTACGTCCGCAGCGTTCTACGGCCTCATTCCGCACTTTGAAGTGGAGGGACGGTAAATGGCTGATACCGAGCATTTCCAGAACTTCTCTTGCGTTCACGGCCATTTCACCGCTGAAGTTCACTTTGACCGGTTCTCCCGGCAGTTCGCAGCCGCGCAGCAGTGGCTCGCAGAACAGGTTCTTGCAGAC
>OJKP01000812.1_pt1 | contig 20818 bp, 17 predicted proteins | sample 1596521 | NCBI WGS metagenome assembly OJKP01 (sample SAMEA4350130, study PRJEB24818) | metagenome | biome: human; feature: gut; material: faeces | place: Denmark | collected 2013-09
GTCCATCTACTGCTGTGGCCTGGTCATCCGCAACCTACTGGAGCACGGCGGTCTGGAGGCGATCTACCAGAAAAATCAGGAAAAGGCGAAGATCATTTATGATTTTCTGGATAATTCCACGCTTTTCCGCGGGAAAGTCGACCCGGAATTCCGGAGCCTGATGAACATTCCCTTCACGACCGGCAATCCGGACACGGATGCTGATGTGGTCGCGTCCGCCGTGCGGGTCGGCTTGAGCAATCTCAAGGGACATCCGTCTGTCGGTGGCCTGCGAGCTTCTGTGTATAACGCTATGCCGATCGACGGCGCAAGGGCGTTGGTAGAGTTCCTGCAGCGCTATGAGCTGACTCATCGCGGTTGAGAGGAAAGCTATGATATTTTTTGCAAACGATTATGCCGGCGGCGCTCACCCTGATGTGCTTCGGGCTGTTGTCGAAAGCAATGAGGAGTTGCTGGCAGGCTACGGAGAAGATCCCTATTGCGAACGGGCGAAGGAGAAAATCCGCAAATGCTGCCAGGCACCGCAGGCTGATATATTTTTCATCCCGGGCGGTACGCAGGCCAATATGGTCGTGCTGAAATCGCTGCTCGGCGCCTGTGAGGGGGTCCTTGCTGCCGACAGCGGACATATCAGCATTCATGAAGCTGGTACGATCGAGGCCGGCGGGCATAAGGTGATTACCCTTCCCCACCGAGAGGGCAAGCTCTCCGCCGCTGCGGTGAGAGAGTTTGTCGATGGCTTCTATGAAGATCGGAATCATACGCAGATGGTCTATCCTGCGGCTGTCTATCTCTCCTACCCCACCGAGTACGGGACGGTATACTCCAAAAAGGAACTGTATGAGATTGCAGATGTCTGCCGCGAAAAGGGGTTGCTTCTCTATCTTGACGGTGCACGTCTCGGCTATGGCCTTGCAATACCGGACACAGATGTGACACTTGCCGATATTGCGAAGGTCTGTGATGCCTTTTATATCGGCGGGACAAAGGTCGGAGCCCTTTGCGGCGAGGCCATCGTATTTCCCAACGGAAACGCCCCCAGATGTTTTACGACCTTTGTTCGCCAGCAGGGTGGTCTGCTGGCGAAGGGAAGACTGCTTGGCGTGCAGTTCGATGCATTGTTTACAGCAGATACCTATACCAAGATCTGCAAACCGGCCATCCATTGCGCGGACGCTCTGCGCGAAGTCTTCCGACGAAAGGGATATCCTTTTTATGTTGACTCTCCCAGCAATCAGATATTTGTGATCATGGAAGACGAGAAATTCCGGCATTTGCAGGAATATGTCGTCTGCCGCTTCTGGAAAAAGATGGATGCGGCACACACGGTTGTGCGCTTTGTAACCAGCTGGGCAACGACTATGGAGGATGTGCGTCAGTTAGAGCTTGTTCTTGAAAATTCGTAACGTACTCTCGCCACGAGAGGAACAGAGCCGCGATTTGCAAAAGCAAATCGCGGCTCTGTTCCTTTTAGCGTGTCGCGGTTTTCTCATTTTTAGGAGTTCGCGCTGATTGTCGGGACACAACAGGGTGTCGCGCGTGAGCGCAAAAGCCATTGGATATCTATATTTTTTCGATATGTACTACTTTATATGGAAGGTCTTGGATTTTAATAAATTGACCGCATTATTATGCCATCGGGGATATTTCCTGAAACGACTTGCCGGGCAATGACCGAAACAGCGGAAAGGGCCGCAATATGGCGCTCTCCCCTCTTTATACTGGTTTCCGGTCGGACGCTTCCGTCACATAGGGGCAATAAGGGCAGGCAGCGGGAAATTGCAAAAAATGGTCAAAAGGATTCCTTTGTTTTTTACACAGTACAGATGCCGAAACAGTACCTTTTCATGAAAAGAGCAGTTACTTAGGACGCAACTTTTAACGGAAGGTACACATGGGGAGTTTGCGGAAAATGACGGAGTGTGCCGTTGCGCCGGAATCAGAAAAGGAGGGAAAGTACGGATGACGAAAATCCAACTTTTCATGAAAAGCGCAGTTACTTAGGACGCAACTTTTGGCGGAATGTACACATTGTGAAATTGTAGAAAATGAGCGATTTCGGATCGCTGGAAATCCATGCGCATCAAGAGTTTTCCGGAAACGGGGCGAAGCGAACCTTGCTCCGTACCGACGCGGAATGTTTGTTCCATACTCGTTCCGCTTTTGTTCCGCATTTTGCGCGCGGGATGCTGTGAAGCAGAACGCATGAAGTCCCGTGACCCTTGCGGACGCAGGACTTCTTCGGGAGGTGTGCTGAGGTTCGAAAATAGTGCCTCTTGAATCCTATTCTTGAATTCCATCCCAAGGGAGATGAGGGAAAGATATTCGTTGAAATGTTGATAGGTTAATTGCGAAACATTTCAGTGAGCGGCGCACGACGTCTCCCCCACGTTGCGAATCATCCGCGTGATCGTGTGCCAATAGAGGGTGAAATCCTCCCTTTGCGGGGCTTCACTTGAATCGTTGAGCCTTAGCTGAAATCATTTGTCGAATTTTGTATTTTATCAGTTATAACTGATAGATTTGCAATTTCAGCATTGATTTTCATTTGTAAGTGTGATATTCTATGACCAAATACGGAAGGAGGGCGAGGTTTTATGATCAAACGCGAACTGTATATGAGCCGTATCCGTCCTTTTCTCGGAACAGAGCTGATTAAAGTCATGACCGGTATTCGCCGCTGCGGAAAGTCGGTCATGTTGGAGCTGATTCAGCAGGAACTCACGGAGTCCGGCGTCAGCCGGGCGCAGTTTATCGCCATCAACTTTGAAGATATGGGCTATTCCCACCTGCAAACCGCGCAGGCACTGCACGACGAGATCACCAAACGCGCCAAGGAGATTGACGGCAAGGTCTACCTCTTTTTCGATGAGATCCAGGAGGTCAAGGACTGGGAGAAGTGCATCAACTCTCTCCGTGTTTCGCTGGATTGCGACATCTACATCACCGGCTCCAATGCAAAGCTGCTGTCCGGTGAGCTTGCGACCTATTTGGGCGGACGGTATGTGGAGTTTGTGATCTATCCGTTCTCATTCGGGGAGTTCATGGAGCTGTACCGCTCGATCACACCCGATGCGTCCATCCAACAGTGTTTCCAAAAGTACCTGCTCGCCGGAGGGATGCCCTACCTCGCAAACCTCCGCTATGCGGATGCGCCGTCCAAGCAATATCTTCACGATCTATTCAACTCTGTCCAGCTCAAGGACATCGTGAAGCGGAATAAAATCCGGGATGTAGATTTGCTGGAACGGATCATTGCCTATGTGATCGCCAATGTGGGAACGACCTTCTCGGCGACCTCTCTTGCAAAGTTCCTGAAAAACGAGCAGCGCACCGTCGCCCCGGAAACAATTCTGAACTATATCAAATACTGCTGCGAGGCGTACCTGTTCTATCAGGTGAAGCGGGAGGACTTGCAGGGCAAACAGATCCTTGCCTCCAACGAGAAGTACTATATTGCCGATCATGGCATCCGCGAGGCTGTTTTCGGCGGCAATATGCGGGACATCAACCTCATTTTGGAGAATATCGTGTATCTGGAGCTGCTGCGCCGGGGCTATGAAGTGACTGTTGGCAGAACTGGCGATAAGGAAATTGACTTTGTATGCGACAAGCGCGGCGAAAAGCTGTACGTTCAGGTCACTTACCTGCTGGCATCGGAAGAAACGGTTAACCGTGAGTTTGGCGCGTATGACGCTATCCGCGACAACTTCCCGAAGTACGTTGTTTCTCTCGATGAGTTCGACATGAGCCGAAACGGGATCAAGCACCGAAATATCCGTGATTTTCTCTTAGCGGAGGAATGGAACTGAAGAAGAAATCTGAAAATTGCGATCATGTCACCTGTCAGGTAAGGATGGCAGCGGATAACGGGTATCCGGTGTAAGCCGGATGCCCGTTACTTTTTGCGCGCATGAAAAGCTAACAGATTTATTTGCGGCTTCCCGATATAATTGTGAATTCGTGTCTACTTCTACTTGACAGATGCACATCTTGAACGGTGCTCCCGCCTTTGTACTATGCGCATTTCTTATGCAATCACATCGGCACGCGCGGAAAAATATTAGCGAAAAATCTTCAAAAGGACAGCTATTGTCTATGCGATATGATATAATAAACGCATAAGCTGTCGGTGATCCTCGAAATTCAGAATTTATGAGGCGGGATCTCTGGTGCAGCTCTCTTTCGTCTGCGACGCCATCCGCGCATCCCTTATGTTACCGAATCGCAGCAGTAATTGATATGATCGACAAATTTTTAAATAGATAGGATGTGTTTTGCGCTTTTCGGCATAGATACATCCGGTTGGAGAAACGAATGGACACAACAGTTGTGAAAGCCGAGCGATTGCTGCAAATATACTCCAAGCTTGTCAATGGCGAAGTCCTAAAGAAAAAAGAATTGGCGCAGCACTTTCATGTCACGGAACGGAGCATCCAGCGCGACATGGAGGCGTTGCACTGCTTTTTTGCGGAGGAGGGGCTTGCTCAGGATGTGGTGTACGACAGGCGGGCGTGTGGGTATCGTATGGAAGCTCCGGCTTTAAGGACGCTGGAAAACAGCGAGATCCTCGCGGTCTGCAAAATTCTTCTGGAGAGCCGTTCCATGCGGCGGGATGAAATGTTCCCAATTCTGGATAAATTGGTTGACTGCTGTGTGCCGGCACAAAATCGCAAAGCGGTGCGGGAGCTTCTCGCCAACGAGAAGCATCACTACATTGAACCGCACCACGGGCAGCCTGTACTGACCGGGATGTGGGATCTGGGACAGGCGATCCAGAATCACAAGATGGTAGAAATTGAATATGAGCGGCTGAAGGAGCCGCATCTGGTCACACGCAAGGTCAAACCCGTGGGCATCATGTTCTCGGAGTATTACTTCTACCTCACCGCATTTCTGGAGAACAAGGATCACTTCGAAAACCCGGATGACCTGTTCCCCACCATATACCGCATCGACCGCATCCGATCCTGCCGCGTGTTGGACGAACACTTCAGCGTTCCCTATAAGGACCGCTTTCAGGAGGGTGAGTTCCGCAAGCGGGTGCAGTTCATGTACGGCGGCAGGTTGGAGTGCATCCGCTTCAAGTACACAGGACCGTCCATCGAGGCGGTGCTCGATCGGCTCCCCACGGCGGAGGTCGTGGAGCAGACTGAGGACGGCTGGATCGTCAAGGCTGAGGTGTTCGGCAAGGGCATCGATATGTGGCTGAAAAGCCAGGGAGAAAATGTAAAAACGATTTTTCCCATCGAGCAAATGTAAATAGCAGAACCAAATTTATCGTAAATTCTAAGAAAAAAGGTGATGTAATGGACATTCTTGAGTATATCAGATCCGGGAAAGCCGATGAGGTCGATCTTCTTGAATATGTTACGGATAACGATGTGGAAATAGCGGTTGCGGCCGCTGAATCTCCCCTTGCAACAGAGCCGATCATTGATATAGCCGCACATGATGCAGACCGCCGTGTCAGATATGCAGCAGTCAGAAATCCCAACATTGGGCTTAAAACCTTGCGCCTGTTGGCCAATGATGAGGATGAAGACATTGCGTGCTTTGCAAAAGCTCGATTGGAGGAGCAGATATGAACTGGTATTGTGAGAAATGCAAGAGGATCCATCTGTCAGAGGAAATGTGCCCCCAAATAAAGAGACAACTGTCGCAGCATCCCGAATGGATCGCTGAGGCTGCGAATTTTACAACAGTTGCAGGAGAAAACTTTCTTGTTTCGAGTCAGGCATTGGATGCAGTAGTCAAAAATATAAACAACATCGCTGGCACGAATCTGTCTTATGAAGGGACGCAGCAGTTCGCAAGAGATATTCAAGTCTTTCGGCGGTTAAATGATGAGCCTTTTTCAAGATCGGGGCACTTCGCCTCCCCGTCAGGCGCCAAGTCATACTTTGAAAACGTCCTTAAAATCTCTGAGAATAAGCCGCGGGCCTTAACGTCATTTGAAGCAAAGCTTACGGGATATAGCCAGGAAGTGGACTGGGTACGCCAAAAGCATGGCGAATTGGCATCCGTGATGCAAAAAAGCGAACTGTTAAACAACAATGCGCCCGGCATTGATGGGATCACCATCAATCGCTTTACAGGGAAGGAAATCAGCAGCACGACAATAAAAGCATCGATCAGTCCGATGACATCCAACAGCACGGGGATCAAGGATGTGCAGGAGGCTATTCGCAAAGGGACCGCTTCAGAGGACGTTATAATTTATGGACCGGTAGGGACAAAGGAGGCTGCACGAGAAGCGGGGCTGAAGAATCCTGTTGTTGAAAAAAACACTACCGAACAAATTCAAAGCTCAAACAAGCGTCTCGAGAGGAAAATTCTGGATGGCGAGGCAGTCACATCACCGACGATCCAGCAAGTAGGCTCCAAAATGCTGCAAGGAGCCGTAGTGGGAGCGGCGGTCGCCTTGACGGTTTCCACGATATCATCCTACGCGCGATATAAAATGGGGGAAATAGACCGTGAGACGGCATGGAAAAATATAACCGAAGATACTGCCGGCGGCTTGCTGGTCGGTGCGGCAATGGGAGCGGTTACGATATTCTTGCCGGGTGGTGCGATCGGCTTTATAGCAGGAGCGGCAATAGGCTTGTATGTAAGCAAGACTTGTACAAATCTTTTGGATGAGGTGTTCGGAAAGGGCTCTTACGCTGCTATACTGAATTCCTCGGGCTATGTTTATGGTATGACTATGAATCTTGCAGAGTATTACGCAAAGATCAAGCGGCATGATGATCATGCAAGGGAAAACTTGAAGCAAGCCCAAAGTTTGCAGCAGAGCATTGATAGAAATTTTGATTTATTCGAACAAATGAAAGGAGAGTAATTCCTGCTATGAGTGAAGAGCTTTATCTGAAAAACCGGGAAAACGAATTTTCCAAGGACGATTTTGATTCGATCCAAGAAGCGATTACAACACTTTCCTCAGCATCACAGGATCAATTTGAGGAAATTAAAAAGGAAAAATGGTTTACGCGCCTTTTTGACATGGTCACGTTTTCTCAGAAGGGAAAGGAGCGCCTTGCAGCGCAAATCGGCAGCGTCGCACAAGCCCAGCAGATCCTGCTTGAAATCCTTCTCAGGCTGTCTTCCAATGATGAAAAAATATCGGATATGGTTGTAAACTCCATGGCCGATATTAAAAAAATGCAGGGACAGGATCTGTATCTTCTCTCGAAAATCAATCAGTTAGAGAATATAACATTAGGCATCAAGGCGGATATGGATATCAAGGCTTTGCCCAAATCCGCAGGCAAAGTGCTGACCGCTTGTTTCTACCACATCAATCAGGAACTTGACGATGATACCATTTCCGAATCGCAGCAGAGGTATGCCAACGCGGTACTTGAATACTTGGGCGAGGAATATCAGAATGTTGACGATTTGGACAGCGCGTTAAGTCGCTTCGATGAGTCGGCCCGCAAAATGATGTTGACTTGCTGCATGGAATATCTGTTTTTGGGCGATCGTTCTTTTGCCCTATGTGAAAGATTTCAGTCATTCATTGACGACTTTAACATTGGCAACAAGACGGTCAAGACTATCGAAAAACGTATCCTTGCGCTTTACAGGCTGCGTGGAGAGGATGGCTTTATAAGCAAGTATAGGGCGGCGTCTTTTGAGAAAATCGAGGAAACCTTCCAAGTTGATTTTCTTGAGCGTTCCGATTTAACGGATCAAGGAGCAGAAACACCCGGAGGGTGCGAAACCGCCGACGAAGTTGATACCAGTATTCCCAGGGAACCTCTTTCCCTTTCCGGCATTATCTCAATAGAGAAAAAACGGGTATATGAGAATAAGGTCATTCATTTTTCCTCTACGATCATCGAGTGTACTGCCGAGGTAGAGTTCCGCAACTGCACGATCCACTATAATGAGGACGAAGGCAGCCGATTCAACTTGAAGAAAGGAGCATCGCTGACCATTCTTGGCTCTACCGTGGTCTGCCATGGCAGAGGACGGAATGATAAATTCTTTATCACAGCCCAGTCCGCAGACACCTGTAAAATAAAGAATTCCTGCTTTGTGGATTGTGTTGATTTTCTTTCCGGCAATTTTAGCACCTTCCTCTTTTCAGAGAATGAATGCTGCGATTGCTGCCTGAACTTTTTGGATATCTCAGTGGAGCAGTGCGGCAATATGACCATCGAATCATGCGATTTTATGTTTGCGGTCGAGCCGGCGTTTGTTGCGCATGATGTTGAATTGGATGCCCTTTGCGGAGAGTGTATTTTTATTTCTACGCCATATCATTCTTGCGATGCAAATGTTCTTATTACGAATTGCCGTGTTGGCTGCGCTTCCGGTGAAGACGGCACGCCCTGCACCTATATGGACTCTGTCAAGTGTTTTTATTTGAGAGGCGCTTGCAGTGCCAAGATTGGATATTGCACATTTACAGACATCAAGAAATGTATAACAGGACAAACCTTTATCTATAACTGCATTTTCAAGCGTTGTCAAGATGTTATTTATGGGGGCACCTGTGAGATTTTGGACAATCAGTTTATCGATTGCAGCCATGTGGCACAGTTTTTAAGCGAGGGCAGCCAGATTAAAAATTGCCAATTCTGTGGCGGTACGCAGAGTGATTACATAGAAGGCGAAGCCATAAAAATTGAAGCCTGTGAATTTGTTAATCTCTATTCAAAACCCACTGACGGCTTTTCTTTTGAAGGCTGCGGGATCATTTCCTTGAAAGCCTATTGGAGTTCCGGCTCTGAGGCGAAGAAGCTTGTGCCCTCGCACATTTCCAAATGTATATTCAGTGGGATCCGGCTGGAGTCCTGGCAACCGTTTCCCGGCCTATTCATCCCGTCTTTCCTTGTTTCTCTTGATGTGTCCGAGGATCCGCACAAATCCCTCGTGGTCGTCTCTGACTGTATTTTCCGCAATTGCGCCACAGACGATCGATCCGGCGAGATCGTCCGTCAAAAAAATAAGCATTATGGTCTGTTCAACCGAGAAACAACGTTCCGAGCGGTCAGTATTCAAAACTGTATCGGCTATGATCAGACGACAGATTTGGCGCACTTTGCAATGACGACCGATTTCGAATTGAAGCAAACGGATGGAGAGGGACACCGCTTCGGATGCGGCAGAGAGGATGAACTGCCTTCGCGCGAGGACTGTTTGAAGGTCAAGGACGAGCTGATTCATGAAAAAGAGCCGTTGATCCCGCAGTGCTGATAAGATCCGGGGAGGCGCAAGCTTACACTGCGCCCCCCGCCGGAGGCGTACCATCGTGAATCTTGCCGTGTCGGATACAAAATGCAATGATCTGTTGCTTGATGCGAGCCAATGCGCTGTTGGCGTCATCGCGCATACGGATATACTCTTTCACTGCGTCGTCCACTTCCGTCGGAATATATACAGGGCTGTAAGTATGGAAAGCAAGGCACTTGCTGATCAGGCGGGCATCTCTGCGATCTGTCTTGATGCGCTTGTCTGGCTTTGTCATCATCGTGGTCGGCGCAAGAATCACGCAGTCAATACCGTGAGCGTGCAATTGATGATACAATGAATAACCGAGGCATCCCGCCTCGTAACCGCAGACAATGCGGCAATCCCGACTCTGCTGCTTTTCAATGCGAGCAAGGTATTTCAGAATATTTTTCGCGTCCGGCTCGACCTGAACTTCGGCAAAAAAGCGGTCGTCTTCCATGCTGTAGCAGCAAAGCGTGTAATTGTGGTATGGACATCCATTCCTACATAGATTATACTTGTCATGATGACTCCTCCTCTTGTATGTGGTGATTCCTGTGTGCTTTTTGTTTGCACTTTAAGTATGACAGGTAAATCCACGCTTTACAAGCGAAGGGGTCATTTCATATTGTCTATCCGGGTGCAACAGCTCGGATCATGCGCAGCGGAGATACACTCTACATTTACTCTGCGGATCTGAGTTCTCTTTTGACGACCCATGATGTGACCTGGAGCCGCAGAGACAGCTTCTGCGAAGGGCAGTACGAGGCACTTCAGCAGCCTGAGGAACTGCCGACCGCTCCAGTAATGACGCGGATTCGCCAACTCCCAAAGCCATCTGGTCAACTATCCTTTGCCAAATTTGATTTTGACGGGGAGGAACCAGTATGACACAGACCGTTTTTGAAAAGATGAAAACCGAAATCTCGGTGCTGAAGCTGGACTTCACAACCGAAGAATTCGCCACTTTTGCCGATGATCAGGAACTTTCAGAAGAAGCCATTGAGGCGGTATAAACTGTCTTTTCCCACATCAGTGAAAAGAAACAGCAGACCACCGTCCAAACACTGCTCAAGCTGAGCCGACTGCCGAAAAAGGCGACGAAAACCTTTGAAAACTTTGATTTTTCTCTGCTAAAGAGCAGAGACTTGGACCAGATCCGGGCATTGCCCTCCTTGGGCGCGGTTTATTCGCACCGCAATCTGGCCTTTATTGGACCACCTGGAACAGGAAAAACGCATTTGGCGCAGGCATTTGGCTATGCCTGCTGTCAGCATGGAATGCGAGCCTATTTCATTAAGGCTTCCGAGCTGCGTGACCGCTTTACGGCCGCCAGACGCGCGGGGAAAACGGATTCCTGCCTCAAGAGCTTAGTTCGCCCATCCTGCTTGATCATTGATGAGATCGGCCATTGCGAATTCGATAAAGAGAATACGCGGCTGTTCTTTGACTTGATCGACCGTCGCTACAACAAGGAAGGCAATTTTAACATGGTTTTCACCAGCAACAAGAATCCGGCTCTCTGGCGTGAGGACTTTAATGAGGACTCTACACTTCTGTGTGCGCTGGACCGCATCTTTGATGAAGCTACGGTATTCAAGCTGCGGGGCGAGAGTTTCCGCAGGAAGAAACTGGATACAGTTTCTGTACAGACTGGCAAAGTAAAGGCCGTTGAGCTGCTGGCTGATGCCATCTGTGACCGAATTGTTCACGACGCCTACACCATAGTCATTGGCGGCAAGGAATCCATGCGCAAGCGGAAGGGGCTGCAAGACATCTGACTCCGACCGTATTTATGATACCTTGACAGTTTTGTGCTGTCCATATTCAACCTGAGCGGTGGGACTGCTCAATCCGGGCGGTCCCGTTGCTCAATTCAAGCGGAACTGCTGCTCAATTTCGCCGGTCGAGCTGATTTTGCAGAGCGGTGTAGCCTCCTATGACAGCAACGGAAGGATGCGCGGGGTCGAAAAGCGCAGTGTGCAGATAAGCAAAGGGGAATCGACACATTCGATCCCTTGCGCCGCCAGCAGCGGGGGCTATAAGCTGTTCCTCTTGAAAGATGGGAGTGAGCCGGTCTGCGTGGCGACGGCAATCGATCCTTTTGCAAAAATATTTTCCGTGACCTTTGTTGATTGGAATGGGGCTGTGGTATCAAAGCAACAGGTCAGCGCGGGTGACAGTGCTGCGCCGCCACCTGCTCCGAAGCGCGATGGTTATTTCTTCGTAGGATGGGATCGAGAGTTCTCAAAGATCAACTCCGATTGCATTATCGCCGCACAGTATAAAGCGAATGTGACGCCGACACTATGTGTCAGTTCGGTTTCGGCTACAGCGGGCGCGAAAAATGTTGCGGTTCGGATCTCCGTCCGAAACAACCCTGGGATATTGGGGCTGAAAATCAGATTATCGTACAACGATGACGCTCTTACCTTGACGAAAGCTGTGAGCGGAGAGGCTTTTGACAATTACCTAACCATGACGCCGCCCCGTAAGTTCACAAGTGGGTGCAATCTGCTGTGGGATGGTGTAGAAATTCAGACGGAGGATGTTAGGGACGGAGATATTGTGACGCTGTGGACCCACTCGTAGTCCGGCATACTGTACTGCTGCCCCATAGATGCGGCAGGGTACAGCTTACGGGCCACTTCCTCAGAGCTAAGGTTCTTCACCGCATTCCACGAGAGGCCGTTTTCTTCAGCCTTGTGCAATGCCGTGATGACGGTGCTCCGGGCGCAGCCACAGCTCTCGGCGATGCGCGTTTTGTTGAGACCCAGACTATGAAGTCTGATGATCTCTTTGTAGTTGGTCATCGTGTTTTCCTCCTGTTGTTAGATTACATCTTTCGATGCAATTCCATTATACAGGGGGTGTCTGACCGGCGGCGAGAGTGTATGATTTCAGCGGTCAAGCTGCCTGACCTGTGCGGTCAAAGTGTCCGTCGGAGGGCGGCGTATTTAACTTCTTACGACAAAACTCTGCAAAAGTTAAGAAAAAATACAGAAATACGCTAAAATGTTGCAAAAAAATCCGAGCTGGCTATAATGAAATAAGCTTTATTGACCGCGCGGATGCGCGCGGCAGAAAAAACCGCGCACGTTTCAGGCGCGGACGATCAAGGGGATGATGGGCGCGAACCGTTGGAACAGGCAACGAACGCTCCCCGCGGCGGGGAAGGAGAGAAAGAAAACAGGAATAGGAGGAACAGTCATGGACAAAAACAGGCAGAGCGGCTTTACGCTGGTCGAGCTTGTCGTGGTCATTGCGATCATGGGCATTTTGGCCGGCGTCGGCTCGGCGGCGTACTCGAGCTATGTGAAAAAGGCGAACGAGGCGGCGGACTTACAGCTTCTCGGCGCGGTGAACACGGCGTTTGCATCCGCGTCCTACGACGCGGGACAGTATGACGGGAGACCATCCGGCGGCGCGGCGTCTCTGACCGAGGACGGCAAGGTGGCTCAGGTCATCTCCTCGGTCGACCGCGATGGCGCATTCTTCCAAAGGTATTTTTCCGGCAATCAGGACAGCCGGTTCAAGCTGTATACGAACCTCGCGTACGACAGGGCGACGGGCACCTTCCACGGCGCGGTGCTCACCGCGGCGACCGACAAGCACGGCAATACGGTCCTGCACTATAGCATCAACGGGCAGGACTATGAATTTACGGCTACGCAGGAGCAGCTCGAAGCATTTTGCGCCTCGACCTTCGGCGGCGAGAGCATGACCATGAACGACCTCACCGGCAATGTGGGCGGAATGATCAATGCGCTGAATTCTGCCCTTGGTGGGGGCACTTTCCTTGCGAGTGTTCTTATAAATGCCGGTATGGCTCCCGAAACCCTGGGGATAAAACCGGATGAAAAGGAAAACTACAGCGAGCTTGATAAGCAGAGACTGGCAAATGCAGCGCTGCTGCTGACGGCGAGCAAAACAAACAAAGCTACCGCAGAAAGACTACTTGCGGTGTTTACGACCAATGCTGCGGACGAGGGGGAAGAGGAACCGCTGGATGTGAAGGCAATGAGCCTTATTAACCCTGCTGATATGGGCGGAACAATGAGCGATGTGGGGGCAATCTATGCCATTATGACCGCCTTTGCTTATTCCGAGCAGGCGAAGGACTGGGAAAAGACCGTAGATGGCAAAACATACAATGCGATCGGGTATTATGACTATGTCAATCAGCAGATCGCCGCTGCCGCCAATAGCGGAAAAGATGGCGGAGAAAAACTAAGTGATATCCTTGCCGCGCTTGGGCAGTTTGGGTCGTTTGTTCAGGACGAGGACGGCATGACGCTACAATTCATGGATTATATCACCGGCACGGAACAGCTGGATGAAAGCGCGCAGATCAGCAAGGATCTGGACGGCTATATCAACGCGATGCAGGCGCTCAGTCAGAATCAGGACGGTTTGGTCGCCGCCGGCATCCTCGAAGACGGCGCGGACGGCGGAAACATTTCCCCGATCTTAGACCAGCTGTTCACCCAATAGAAATAAACCGTCCCCCCACACCGGACAGGCGCATGGTAAAAATGACCCCCGTAAGCGATTCATTTGAATCGCTTACGGGGGATTTTTTGCGCTGATGCGGGAAGAGCGCCGCGCGGAACGCTTAGCCCTCCTCTATGTAGCCGTTTGGATTTTGCACCTGCCAGTTCCAGGAGTCTCTGGCACAGTCCTTATAGTCATATTCCGCCGTCCAGCCAAGGATGTTCTTTGCCTTTTCGACGGCGGCAAAGCTCAGGGGCACGTCGCCCGCGCGCGGGCCGACGATGCGGTAAGGCACCTTCCTGCCCGATGCCTCTTCAAACGCGGACACCAGCTGCAGCACGGTCGTTCCCTTGCCCGTCCCCAGATTGAAAACGTCATATTTGCTGTCCGTTTTTTCAAGATAGTTCAGCGCCGCAATGTGCCCCTTTGCCAGATCGACAACGTGGATGTAGTCGCGGACCCCCGTTCCGTCCGCGGTATCGTATTGATCGCCGTAAACGCTCAGATACGGGAACTGCCCGAGCAGGGTGCGGGTGATGTAGGGGGCAAGGTTGTTGGGGGCCTTCTGACCGCAGTCCTCGCCGATGAGCCCGGAGGGATGTGCGCCGACGGGGTTGAAGTAGCGCAGAGAGGCAAAGCGGAAGTTGTCGCGCTGCCGCGCGAAATCATGCAGGAGCAGCTCGTTGAGATACTTGCTGAACCCATACGGGCAGCAGACCTTGCCGACAACATCGCTCTCGCGGTTCGGCATGGTCTCGGGCGTGCCGTACACCGTTGCCGAGGAGGAGAACACCAGCTTGTACACCTGATGCTTTTCCATTGCGTTGAGAAGATGGAAGGTAGACGTCAGGTTGGTGTCGAGATATCTTCCGGGGTCTTCAACGGACTCCGCGACGGATTTTAAGCCGGCAAAGTGGATCACGGCGTCCAGACGGTTTTCCGCAAAGACCTTTTCAAGCGCGGCGCTGTCCAACAGGTCGATCTCGTAAAAAGCAGGCCGTTTGTTCGTTATCTTCTGGATGCGGTCGATCACCTCGACCTTGGAATTGCACAGATTGTCGGCAATGACAACGTCATAGCCGGCATTCAGAAGCTCCACCACCGTGTGACTCCCAATAAAACCCGTACCGCCCGTCACCAATATCGTCATGGCTCATGTTCCTCTCTTTTCCGTTTGTCTCTTGCCGATTTCGCGTTTTTTGCTCAAAGCAATCCCTTCTGCTCTAACTTTGACATATACCAGGACTTTTTCAGACTCTTTTCGTTGGCATAGGTATAGACAACGGTGTCTACAAGCCCAAGATCACCGTCGTTTTCCCTGAGCAGTTTCTCCATGGCGCGGACGATCTCATCCATCTTCCCGTCGCACTCTTTTTCGAGAGCGGATGCTCTGGAAAGATAGCCCCTCGCCATTTTCAGGAGTTGTGTCTTTGTCCGTTTTTCCGCCGGCAGAGCCAGATACTCCGCCTTTGCGTCGGCATACATCGTGTCCAGCGCCAGCGTGTACTCCTCACGCAGGACGTAGACCTTGGCGATGAGCGCCGACAGCTCTTTTTGATAGGCGCTTTCCGCGCTTTGTTCGCTCTTCTCGCTCACAGCCGGCGTGTCGGTCTTCACGACCGGCGCGTCCGTCTTGCCGCCGCTTTCCGGACGGCTCGTGCTGGCGGGTTCCTCGCGCGGCTCCCCTCCCCCGCCGTTCGTCAGGCGCTCCATAAGCTCCTCCTGGGTCATGGAGCCTTCCCGGAAAGCCTGACGATCTTCTTCCGAGATCTCCCCTACCGTGACCTCGCCTGCCGCTTTCACTGCCTCTTGGATCATCTGCTGGTTCTCCTCCAGCTTTTCCTCCAGCTCGGCCGATGTATGCTGCGTCGCGGCATGGATCGCTTTTAAGTTATCGCGCTGCCACCAGAAAAGCCCCGCCAGCGATACCGCCAGCAGTACAAGAATGGTGCAGAGAATGGTTTTACGCCGTTTCAAGCCGTTTCCTCCACTTTTTTGAGGTCCATTTTCCTCATCCACCAGTTCCAACGCCTGTTATGAGACTTCTGCCGTTGCTCGGCCGTTGATCTCCTCCGGGGAAGTATATGTCGGGACCATCTCCCGTAGCATGGTGATCAGATCCTGAGGCGGTATGTCGCGGGTGACGGCTTCATCCAGCCGCAGCAGGTCTCTCATGATGACATCCTTTGAAATCTCTTGCTGCTGTTCGATGAAGATCTTCTCATTGCTTGTTTTGGAGAGTGTTTCACTGCGCATCAGCAGCTCCTCATAGAGCTTTTCGCCGGGGCGCAGGCCGATCTCCTGAATGGTGATATCCTTATCCAGCTCCAGTCCGGACAGGCGGATGAGGTTTTCCGCCAGTTCCAGGATCTTCACCGGCTCGCCCATATCCAGAACGAAGATCTCGCTCCGCTTTGCCATAGCGCCCGCCTCGAGCACCAGCTGGGCAGCCTCAGGAATGGTCATAAAATAGCGGATGATGCGCCTATCCGTGATGGTGACGGGGCCGCCCTCCTGGATCTGCTTTTTGAAAAGGGGCACAACAGAGCCATTGGAACCAAGCACATTGCCAAACCGCACCGCGCAGAATTCTGTGGGGCTGTCCGTCCTGCTTTGCAGGATCATCTCGCAGAATCGCTTGGTCGCGCCCATAAAGTTGGTGGGATTCACAGCCTTATCCGTGGAGATCATGACAAACTTTTTGACGCCGAACTTCTCCGCCGCCCGCACCACATGATATGTGCCGAAAATGTTATTCTTGATGGCCTCCTCTGGGCATTCCTCCATCAGCGGGACATGCTTGTGGGCCGCCGCATGGAGCACGATGTCGGGGCGATACATCCGAAACAGGCTGTAAACTTTTTCCTTATCTCGCACGGAGGCGATCTCCACCCGCAGGTTCAGCCGATCGCCCCATACACGCCGCAGCTCCTGCTGGATATCATAAGCGTTGTTCTCGTAAATATCCAGAATGATGAGCTGCTTGGGCTGATATTTGGCGATCTGACGGCAAAGCTCGCTGCCGATGGAACCGCCGCCGCCGGTCACCAGCACGGTTTGACCCTGCAAAAAGTTCGTCAGGACCGCCGTATCCAGCTTGACCGGCTCTCTGCCAAGGAGATCTTCCACCTGCACATCCTTCACCGCCGCCATGCTCACCTCGCCGTTTACCAGCTGGTAAATTCCCGGCAGGCTCCGTACACGGCAGCTCGTTTTCTGGCAGATGTTCAGGATCTCTTTCTTATCCTTGGCAGACGCCGCGGGGATGGCAAGGACGATCTGCGTGATCCGCTCCTTTTTGACCATCTCGGGGATCTTCTCCCGCCCGCCGACGATGGGCACGTTCCCGATGTACTTGCCCTGCTTGCTCTTGTCGTCGTCGATGATGCAGCAGACATGGCTTTTTAGCTGCGGCGTGACGGAGATCTCCCGCAGGAGCATCCGCCCCGCCTCGCCTGCGCCGATGAGCATGACGCGCTCGCCCTCCTCCTGCCTTGCCTGACGGGCGGAGCTTGCGAACATCCGCAGAAAGCGGAAGGTGCAGCGCCCGCCCACCAGCAGGAACAGCTGGAACAAAAGCTCCATGAAGAGCACGCTCCTCGGCTGGTGATAGCCGAAAAGCGCCGCCGGCACATGGAACGCGCAATAGGCGAGGACGACGGATATCACCATCTCGGCGACATCATGGGCGCTGACGTAGCGCCAGAGATAGCGGTACATCCGGCGCGGCCAGAAGACCGCCGCCGTGATCAGAAACTGAACGGGCAGAGCACGAAACCACGGCTCAAGATATCCGGAAGGCACCTGCTCAAAGTCGAAGTCGAAGCGCACCAGCAGCGCAAGACCGCCCGCCACAATGATGAAAATGGCGTCCATCAGGAGGAAGAGCACCGTCTGGACGGGTACGCTTTTTTGAATCGTTTTCATACTATGCCCCCATGGATCTGCGGTAAAAGGCAGTCTCTCCACTGCCTTTTACCGTACTCTTTTGAATTCTCCGCTCAGCGGAGGGCGACGCCGTCAGACGCCTCGCAGATGTTCTTCCACGCCCAATGGGTCTGGGGGACATCCGGGTACTGGCGGGCATTCTCGTAAGACTGACCTGCCATGCAGCGGCCCAGCAGACGGTTCAGCAGAACGGCTGCCTGCGCGCGGGTGATGTGCTGATTGGGGGCAAACTGCCCGTTGCCGACGCCGTTGACCCAGCCGAAGGACGCCGCCGTAGAAATGGCGTCAAACGCCCAGTGGCTGGCGGGCACGTCGGTAAAGGTCTCTCCGCTCGCGGAGACCTGGGTGAAGCGGGCGCAGATGGTGACAAACTCGGCGCGGGTGATGGACTGATTCGGGGCAAACTTGCCGTTGCCGACGCCCTCCACGATGCCAAGAGAAGCAAGGGCATTCACCGCCTCGGCGCACCAGAGCGTGTCGGGGACGTCCGTAAAGGTGGATTTGGAGGAAACCTTCTGCTCCTTCAGCAGGCGGTAGAAGATCTGCGCCACCTGTCCGCGGGTAACGGAGCTTGCGGGATAGAACCTGCCGTCCGCCATGCCCTGCATATAGGAGATATTCTGATCGGTGTTCAGCTGCTTGGAGATGCCGGTCATATCGGGGTCGGCGACCATCATGGCGCGAACGGACACGCTGCTTTCGGGCATGGTGAAGGCGTAGACGCCGTCAGACTGCCTGCGCACGGGAATGTCGTTGCCGCTCACATCCTTGACCGCGAGATCGGAGAGGACATAGCCGTTCGCCGCGGCGCTGTCCCGGATGACGGCGGTCTCACCCTTGGGCAGGGTGTCCTTGTCCGTGCGCAGCGAGCTGTTGGGCACAGGCTCCACAACGATCTTGTGCCCGTCGGGTGTGGGAGCGACGGGCGGATTCACGCCGCTGTCCGAGCCGGTGGTGTAGGCCTTGAGCGTCACGGTCACGGTATAGAGACGGCCGTTGTCCCGATAGGTCACGCGGTTGACGCGGTCGACCGTGAGGTTCGAGAAGGTGGAGGAAAGGCTCTTGAGCGTATCCTTGAAGGCGCTGTCCACGCTGTCATAATACTTCTCAACGTACGCATTCCACGCGCTCTCGCCCTGCCGGAACGCCTCGGCGCCCGTGTCCACGATGGTTCTGAGGCCGGTCCCGGCAAAAACAGTCTCCAATTCGCCGTATTTGCTGTCGACGACGGAGGCAAGCTCCGATGCAAGGGGCGTGCTCATCGTGCCATACCGGCTGGAGGAGGCGCTGAGCGTCCGCTCCACGCCGTCGGCATCGGGACCGGTGATGGTCACATCGACATAATAGGTCGTGGCTGCCAGCGCGGTCTGCGACAGCAGCGTGCACAGCACCAGCATCAGTGCCAGCGTTCTCGCAATGTTCCGTTTCATGTTCATCTTCATCCTCCATGGCAGTTAGTTTATATGGTTACGTTTCCGTATTTCAGGCAATTCCTTCAAGATGCAGCGTCTCGCTGTGCAGTTTTCCCGGCAGGGCGCTGTGATGGGTGGCGAACACCGCCGCCGGATACGCACCTGTCAGCTCTGTCAGCAGCCGTGCCTCCGTATCCTCGTCCAGCGCCGAGGTGATCTCGTCCAGCAGCAAAAAGCGCGGGGCGGAAAGCATCGCGCGGGCGATGGCAAGGCGCTGGCGCTGTCCCGCGGAAAGACCGCCCCCCTCTTCGCTCAGGACGGTTTCAAGGCGGTCGGGCAGGTCGCGGACAAAGCCGCATTGCGCCCGATCCAACACCTCCCAAAGGGCGGCGTCATCCGCCTCGGGCTTTGCCAGCAGCAGATTTTCGCGAATACTGCCGGAAAAGAGCCAGGGCGTCTGTGGGACATAGCCGAACAGTCCCCGCACGGCAGCGGAGCAAGGGAGCTCCCCCCGCTCGGTTTCAAGGTATACCCGGCCCTGCTGCGGGTGGTACAGCCCCAGAATAAGGCGGAAAAGCGTGCTTTTTCCGCTTCCGGACATTCCCGTGAGACAGGTCCAGCGATCGAGCGGAAGACGCGCGGAAAAATTCCGCAGAACAGGCTGTTCCTCGCCCTCATAGGAAAAGGTGACATTTTCAAATACGATGGCGCGAAAGACGTCGTCCTCCCGCGCAGGCTGTCCCGGCGCCTCCCCAGGCAGGGAATACAACTCATCCAGCCGCGCCTCCGCCGCGCGGACGGCTGCCAGCCGGGACTGAACGCCCGACAAGCCCGTGAGCGGGCTTTGGAACATCGCGAGGAGCTGTAAGAGCGCCGCAAGGTCGCCGAAGGAGAGCCTTCCTTCCCGAATGGCGATGCCGCCCCAAACAAGAAGAACGGCGTATCCAAGCTGCAATACGGCGGAAAACCCGGTTCCGACCCCCGTTGAGAAGACGCGCAGGCGCTTGCGCTCGCGCAGCCACTCCTTCTGCCGTCCTTCAAAGCGGCGGACAGCCTCCTCCCCCGCCGTCATGCTGCGCAGAAGCTCCGTATGCTCCAGGATCTCCTGCGTGCAGCCCGTCAGACCTTCCTCCGCCTGACGCACGCGCAGATGCCGCCGCGTCAGATACTTTCGCAGCAGCCGCCCGCCGGCGATCGCCAGCGCGCCCGCGCCTACGACCGCAAGGGCAAGGGGGATATTGACGAAAAACAGCGCGGATGCGGCGCAAAGCAGTCGGATGAGCTGCCCCGCCACCTGGGGGCGGCCGACGACCCGCCATTCGCAGACGGTGTAAGCGTCCTGCGTCAGGCGGCTGAAGACCTGCCCGCTGTGGTAGCGGCTGTATGCCTCCGCATCCCTGCTCAAAAGCGTATCAAGCGTGTCGCGCCGCAGCGATAACGCGCCCCGGTCGGCCGTACTGCCCGAAAGCAGGCCAAGCCCGCCGCCGCGCCGCTTAGGTTACCAGCAGCCCCAGGCCCAATCCCAGGGTGTAGTACAGCGACAGTGGGGAAAAGTATTCCTTGGCGGGGATGGCGCCCAGGTCGCCCAGCAGCGTGGCAATGGTCACCGCCGCCAGCCCCGGCCCGCTGCGCCCCACCGTGATGGGCGCCCGCCACCGGAGAAAATGCACCAGCAGCCCGCCGATAGGCAGCACCGCCAGAGGCGCACAGGGTAAGAAAATCGCCAGGGAATCATATTTCAC
>OJKP01000826.1_pt1 | contig 20520 bp, 10 predicted proteins | sample 1596521 | NCBI WGS metagenome assembly OJKP01 (sample SAMEA4350130, study PRJEB24818) | metagenome | biome: human; feature: gut; material: faeces | place: Denmark | collected 2013-09
GTTCAAGGCACGCCCGAGATCGAACAGGACGCTCAGCTTCTGCTGGCTGCCCTGGAATCCATCACCTGTGAAATGGAACACGGCGGAAAGCCTCAGACGCACGAAATCAGCGATATACGGCTGCCAGTAGATCTCGGCACGGTCATAAAACCCGGAATGCTTCCAGTTCCCGCCATAGTCACAGACGCGGTAGAACGGACTTCCGGCGTACAAATCCTGTCCGAGCATATTCCCTCCTCCGTCAATGGTGAAGTAGTAAGGCATCTGGCCCGTGCCATAGTAGGAATCATTCTGAACGCCCAGTTTCTTGTACGCGAGGTTCAACGTCAGCAGCCCGCCGAACGCAGGCTCAAGCCCCGTCTCGTTGATCCTGTCCTGATGTATTCCTTGAATATAGCTGAGCTTGGAGTTCCAACGGAAGTCGCGTCTCCCGGCGGTCAGCGACACGAAAGGCGAGACAAGAATATTATCCACCACGCCCCGATATTCAAGCGTGTTGGCGAAGTGGTACATAGTCGCCGTCCACCCGGCGCGCAGGAAATCACCGGCAAGGGCGTAATTGCCGTATGTGAATATCTGGAAGCGCTCACGCCGTCCGTGCCCGATCATTCCCATCCAGTCCAAACCGGCCTCGCAATAGCCTTTCCGGGTCTCGTACTTCAGGAGTAATCCTTCTATGTTGTTGTCATAAAACTGGTTGACATCGGAGATGAACAGGGACGGAACCTGATCGGCCTTCACAGGATCCTCCGCCCAGCCCTGATAACCCGAGCCGAAAACGGAGTTCCCGCGCGGGAATATTCCCGCCAAGAGATTGAATTTTCCGCTTCTGCGCCGGCTTTCAAGGCCGTACCAGAATGTCATCTCCCGGAAAAGTCCTATGTTCTGAAGATCCTTGTCGCTTTCGGACACGGGGGCCTCACCCATATTCTTCATCACATCGATTCCGAGCGTAAGCTGATGGGTGAACCGGCCGCCCGCCACCTTGACACCGACCGTGGGAGTCAGCCTGGCGGCGTGAACCGTGCCGGATGTCTCGAACTTGTTGCCAGCGCCATCATATTCCCGATTGTCAAAATAGTACTGAAAATCAGCACCGTAGGTAAAGGTAGCCTTTTGTTGGGCACGACCGGCGAAGGCCGACGCCAGAAGAAGTGTTATTACAATTACGCTCTTTCTCATATTCATAAGCCCGGAAGGAAAAATCCCGCCTCCGAGGCAGTTTATGCAAAATTACTGATTATTTTGTAATTTCGCACCCGTATGGAAGGACTCAAATTACAGACCCCGGTGGAAACCGGCCGCGGTGCTGTCAGCATCTCGCTGAAAGACAGGATATTCGTCCTCGGAAGCTGCTTCGCCGACAACATGGGACAGAAGATGGTTGACCTCGGTTTCGACGTCTGCCTCAACCCGTTCGGAACACTTTATAATCCCGTCTCCGTTTGTAACTCCGTCGCCCGCCTGACATCCGGAATCCCGTTCTCCAAAGATGAGTGCGTCCAGATGGGCGCCGGTGCCGGCCTCGTCTGCTCGTTCAGCCACCACACATCCTTCGCCCGCCGCACCGAGGACGAGTTCCTGCAAGTCGCCAATGCATCTTTGAAGGAAGCCTCGCTCCGGTGGAAAGCAGCCTCCAAAGTCATCATAACCCTCGGCACTGCATGGATTTATGAATATACCCGCTCAGGCGAGACCGTCTCGAACTGCCTCAAGATCGAGGCGAAGGAGTTCACCCGCAGACGCCTCTCAGTCAGCGAGACAGCGACATTGCTCATGAATATGATCGCGCGGCATCCGGAGAAGGAATTCATGTTCACCGTCTCTCCCATCCGCCACTTCAAGGACGGGGCGCATGGCAACCAGATCAGCAAAAGCACCCTTCTGCTTGCTTTGGACGAGGTTCTGGCGAAGTTCCCGGAGCGTTGTGAATATTTTCCAGCCTACGAGATCGTGCTTGACGAGCTGCGGGACTACCGTTTCTATGCCGCCGACATGATCCACCCGTCCGACCAGGCCGTGGATTACCTCTGGTCCCGATTCGTCAGGTTCGCCATGCCGGAATCGGAACTTCCCGCACTGGACGCCAGACGCAGGGAACTCCTCCGCGCGCAACATCGCCCCATTCATGGATAAGAAGCTGTTCTGATTTGTTTGTCTGAAGATTTTCACCTCAAGGAACATTTCAGTAACCTTCAAAATAAATAAGCTGCATCTTCTTAAGGAATCTTTTCGGTCGATATCTCTCATCAGTCATGTGCCACCGGCACACTCCTTCTTCGAAAATAGATCCATCCTCGAAAATCTTCTCTTAATCTGAAGCAACTTATTATTTTCATGTTCCTCAAACAATTCAAAACAGCTTCTAAGGGCATTATCCGCAAAGAATGCCAATCATTTACAAACCACGGACACGATAAAACGCCACCAACGGTATTCAATCCACTATCACTGTGGCTGACCCTCTCTCTGAACATGGGGGTCAGTCACACACTATGGCCTCCCAGCATTTCCAGAGCCATTCTTGCGTGCCTGTGGTTTGCATAGGGTTTGTACAGGGCACCAAAAAATCAAAACAGCAGAGCAATTCACCCTGCTGCCAGCTTCATTTGCAACGCCTATATGTATATGGCGCTCACGTGACTAACCGTTCCAAATCATTTATACTTGACCTCGGCCACTGACGGTCATGTCGTAAATTCTGTCAATCCCATGAATTTGGGAATGATGAGTTCCTCGGTATTCGTCTAATAAACGTAATTTTGTGAAAAGGCAATATGTTTTTCAAATGGAAGCGGATAGAATGAGAATGTAGCCTCAAAAGAGGAGACAGTTGCGGCGGCAAAGTGTGTGTTTAGGCGCGTGATTAGGTGCGTGATTGATAAACAATTGATAATCAGGCGATATCGCACTTACCTTTAGTCGAATCACGCTAAAAACAATCACCTAATCTATTAACATATAATAGATTGCAAATCACGACACCTTATGGGGAGGATAACTGTTATAAAGCATATAGCTTCAATGCAAAGGAAAGGACAGACAGAGCGTGCCTAAGTAAGAAGCTGTTTAAATTTCAGTCGCATAATTTGTTATACATGAGTCGGCAGAAGGCGAGCTGAACCATCGCCTCGCCCGTATCGGAATAGAACTCGTGATCAATGGCAATTCTTCGAAAGTTTTCCAACCAGGAGAAAGAGCGCTCCGGAGTGGCAGCACGGAGAATTTCTTCGGAGACTCGTCCGGACGGAGAACAACGGTAAACTCCGCACCGAGCTTTTGGCGTACGGTATCGGCCAATTTCCGTCCTTTGTATCCGCTGTCCGCCAGCATCTTTTTCAATCGGGGGAAGCAGCCCTTCATCTTGTCAATAACGCCATCCGCACCGACATTGTCATGGGCATTCGCCTCGTGAACCACCACCGCAAACGTTCTGCAATCATGCCCGACCTGAAAAAGTACCCGTTTTTTTTGCTTTTCCACCATAAAACGTTAAATTTGCAACATTGATTCATGCACGAAAAAAATCTCGAGTCAAGATGTTTTTTTACTTATTAATTTGTTAAACGGGCACATTAACAACCATAAGTTAATACAAAACCTTTTAGTAAATGAAAAAGAATCGCACTTACAAAGTAAACGCCATTCTCATGATGCTGCTCGCCGGCACGCTGTCATTCAGCGCCACGGCAGCCGCCTCCGAGTCTGGTTTACTGCCCGAGGCAGCAGCTCAGCAGCAGCTAGTCAAGGGGACGATCGTCGATGTCAACGGCAACCCGATCCCGGGAGCCAGCGTGATGGTTCCTGGCTCAACCACGGGAACCGTCACTCAGATTGACGGAACATTCTCACTCAATGTCGCCGAAGGCACAAAGGTAGAAATCGGCTGCCTCGGCTACACCACGGTCACCACAACCGCCCGCAACGGCATGAAGGTAGTCCTCAAGGAAGACGCCATGATGCTGAGCGACGTTGTAGTCGTGGGTTACGGCACACAGAAGAAGGCCAACCTTACGGGAGCCGTTGCCAGCGTCAATGTCGGACAGGCTCTCGAAGGACGTCCTATCTCCGATGTCGGACGTGGACTTCAGGGTGCGGCGGCCGGTCTCAACGTACGCGTCGGCAGCAACGAGGTCGGTTCCGACCCTATCCTCAGAATACGTGGGCAGGTTGGATCGTACAATGGGGCATCCTCCCCTCTCATTCTACTTGACAACGTGGAGATTCCGTCTCTTAACCTTGTCAACCCGGATGACATTGAGAGCATTTCCGTCCTGAAGGATGCCGCATCTGCCTCAATCTATGGAGCCAAGGCTGCCTTTGGAGTGATTCTTATCACTTCAAAGAAAGGTAACAAGGAGGCTGACAAGGTGACCGTAAGTTATTCCGGTAACTTCTCTATCCAAAACAAGGCCAAAAACTACGAAATGGCTGATGTTGACGGACTTCACTATACTGTCGAAGCTGCCGAGCGTACCGGAACCTTCACTCCTGTGGGAGCGTTCTGGAAGATTGACCGCGCGGGTTACAATGCCGCTGTCGCCTGGAAAGACAAATACGGGAACAGCGTCGGCGTTGGCGATCCTTTCACGTACGGACGCGACTGGTATGTTGACGGCTCAAACTTTAAAATTGGTATCAGAACTTTCAACGCTTACGACTATCTCGTAAGGGAAAACGCTCCGACACAGTCTCACAATGTCTCAGTAGCCGGGAACAAAGGAAGAACCAACTACAACATCAGTCTTGCCTACCTTGACCAGAACGGTATGCTTAAGGTTACGGACTACGATTGGTTCAAGCGTTACAACGCCAACGCTCGAATCAACACCCAGATCAACGACTGGCTCAACATCCATTCCGGCATCATGTTCACGAAATCAACGAAGTCATGGGCCTTTGCCACCAACTCGACCACAGCGGATGTCTGGTACTATGTTTTCCGCTGGGGACCTACCTACCCGATGGAGCCGACCAACGAGTATGGGGACAATGTAAGGAATGCCGCTTATGAGTTCAAGACAGCCAACCAGGCGACTCTTGACACCTACTACACAAGTGTGAATGTAGGAACGACAATAACTCCTGTCAAGAATTGGAACATTGACGTGGACTACACCTACGCCGTCAACAACACACAGGAGCGCAACCCTGGCATTAAATACATGGCGGGGGACACATGGTCTGCCGCGGTGAACGCTCTTGACGCCAACGGCGGCATTCGGACAATCACCAACGAGTGGAATGACATCAATGGACTTGGAAAAGAGATAACTGCCAAGAAATTGAATGTCTATAGTTACACTTCAACATATGATTCCATCTATCAGGACTCGTTCACTTCCCAGCGCCAGACTTGGAACGCCACATCGACATACAATCTGAACCTCTTCGACACGCACATGTTCAAATTCCTCCTTGGATTCCAGGCTGTGGCTTACGACTATACGGGAGTATGGGGAAAGAAGATGACGCTTATCGACACCTCCAACCCTCAGTTTGACCTTGCTACGGGTACACAAACCTCCGGCGGTTCCGCCTCCTGGAGTTCAACGGCTGGTTTCTTTGGACGTGTCAACTACACGTACAAGGACAAGTACCTTCTTGAAGGCAACCTCCGCTACGATGGATCTTCCAAATTCCCATCCAATCTTCAGTGGAGATGGTTCCCATCTGTCTCGGCCGGTTGGCGCGTGACGCAGGAACCTTGGATGCAGCCGTTCACGGATGTCCTGTCATCGCTCAAACTCCGCGCATCCTGGGGAACCATCGGAGACCAGACAGTAAGCTCATCCATGTACATTCCTACAATGGGAAGCTCAACCACATACTGGATCCACTCGGGCGTAAAAGACCAGTCTTTCGCCACTCCTGGTGCGGTTTATCCTGACATAACCTGGCAGGACATCGAAACCTACGACATCGGAGCGGACATCTCGCTGTTCAATCAGTTCAACATTACCTTTGATTGGTACAGGAGGAACACCAACAACATGATCATCGGGATGGAAGGTGTCAGCTACAACATCGGCGCTTCGGCTCCTAATGGAAACTTCGGTTCTCTGCGCACTGACGGTTGGGAACTGTCCATCAACTGGGGACGCTCTTTCTCTAACGGTCTTAACATCTCGGCCACAGCAAGTATAGCCGACGCCAAAACGAAGATCACGGAATATGGGACAAGCAAAATACTGTCTGGTTGGTACTCTGGCAAGACCTATGGCGAAATTTGGGGTTACAAGGTCGACAGACTCTTCCAGCACGATGATTTCGCTCATGATGCTAACGGAAAGCTCATCGAGTTGAAAGATAAATACGGAAAGTACTACCAGTTCGCCGAAGGAAAGAACTATGCGACACAAGGCAAGATCGCTTCTGGGACACTTATCTCAGGTCCTGGTGATGTCAAATTCGTTGACCTGAACGGAGATGGTGTCATAGATAATGGGAAAAACCTAACGGACGACCACGGCGATCTTACTGTCATCGGCAACACAACCCCACGCTACGAATATAGCTTCAGGATTGATGCGGACTGGAAGGGATTTGATTTCTCTATCTTCCTTCAGGGAATCGGCAAACGCAACATGCTCGGATCCTCTTCTATGACCCTCCCTGGCTTTAATACATCGGATGGAGCCATGGCCCAGGCTATCGCGGGAGACTTCTGGTATGACTCTTACGACATAACGAATGCGGATGGTTCGACAACCACCATACCAGCCAATTATGACGCTTTCTATCCGCGTGCCGCAAACTGCGGCGGAAGCAGCATCTTCAACATGGTACCTAACGACAGGTACATGCTGAACATGGCCTACCTCCGCATCAAGAACATTACTCTTGGCTACACTCTGCCAAGACATTTGACCCAGAGGATCAATATGGAGAAGGCCAGATTCTATGTTTCCCTTGAGAACTTCTTCACGTTTGATCATCTCAAAGGCCTACCTCTTGATCCGGAAGAAATCGCAGGGTACTCATCATTCAACACATCTAACTACAACTCAAGCCGCGCCGGTGTAGGTTCTCCTGCATTCAAGACAGCGGCAATCGGAGTTCAGGTTACTTTCTAATCTCATAAGAAAAAGAACATTATGAAGAATTTTATTAAAATACTTTCCGTTGGTGCTCTGGCACTTGCTTTCGTCGGATGCAGCGATTTTCTTGACAGGGAATCGAAAACAACGATGAATGACAATAACTTCTGGGCAAATGAGAACAACATCAGATTGTTTGTGAACGGAACTTACGGGTCATATTTCACCGGCTATTCCGACAACTGGGGACAGGTCTATGCGCCAGGCGTGTACTCTTCCGGTGAGTTCAGTGATGACCGCACCACTACCGGACAACAGTCTAACATTCTTATCTCTCTGCCGTCTGACAATTGGTACAAAGCAGAACTTGCCTACCGTGGTTACTGGCTGGCAAGGCGTGGCTCAGGTCCTTGGAACTTCGCCTACATACGCAAGTGGAATCTCCTTATCGCAAGACTCGCCACAATGCATGACAACGGCAAGCTGACGGATGAGGCCTACAACCATTGGAACGGTGTCGCCCGCTTCTTCAGAGGTTGGGAATACAGCCGCTTCGTAGAATCGTTCGGCGATGTTCCTTACTACGATGCCGTTGTGGAAGTTACTGACAACGATGCCATGTACGCCCAACGCACCCCAAGAACTGAGGTGATGGCCAAGGTTAAGGAAGACTTTGACTATGCTATGGCCAACGTCCGCTCCAATGACGGGGAGGATTACGTGAATAAGGCTGTGGTGGCTACAATAGCCTCCCGTTGCATGCTGTTCGAAGGCACATGGTACATCTATCACAAGAACGATGAGGCCATGAAAACCTGCTCTGACGTTGACTCAAAGGCCAAACTGTTCCTTGAAGCTGCTAAAGGCTATGCTGAGCAGATCATCAACAGCGGAGCCTACGCATTTGACACAGATTTCCGAACCCTTTTCGGAACACTGTACTCCAGGCCGTCAAGCAGAGAGATTATCCTCTACAGGGCCTACAACAAATCCATCAACAACGGTTCCCAGCACTGCATAGCTTCATATTCAAATGGTAATGAGGCTCAGACCCAGTCAGGGAACCTCAGCACGCTGAAAGCCTGGATCTGCCAAGACGGAAAACCGTATTCCAATTCAACAGTCGAGAACGCCAAGAGCTTCCGTCTACAGGATATGGTGGTAACACGCGACCCTCGGTTTGAAGCCACTTTCTGGGATGAGCCGAAAGCCAGTGCGACAGGTCTGTACTGCGAAAAATTCATAGACCGCGAGGGTCCGACATATTCATATAACGGGAAGTCTCTGCCTACATACTACGGATCTTGCACGAACGAAAACGGATTTCCATGCGTACGATATGCCGAGACGGTCTTGAACTGGATAGAAGCCAAGGCTGAACTAGCAGACAAATTCGGTGGCGCTGCTGTTACTCAGGAGGATCTTGACAAGTCCATCAATGCTATCCGCAAACGTCCTCTGGACAAGACCGCGATAGATAAAGGTGTAAAGCAGACTGCCCCACTTGAACTCGCAAACATGCCTGATGATCCTGAAAGAACCGGAGCCGCACAGCAGACAACTCTCGGCTACAAGACAAAAGGTGCGGTGACACCGCTCATCTGGGAAATCCGTCGTGAACGCCGCATGGAGTTCTTCCTCGAACAGTACCGGGTACTTGACATCAGACGTTGGGGACAGCTTGAACTCATGTTGGGAGCCAATAACCCAGATCTGTTGATTGGAGGCTATGTTGAGCTTGACCTTGCTGCGACCATCAAGGAGAGTCAAGCCGAAGAATTCGGAAGGCCTGCCCAGACAACCAATCTGAAGAAAACATTGAATAATCAGGGCTATAACCTTCTTACTTCAGCGAACTCTAAAAAAGTCAGTGTTATTCCTATCGTAGGCTACAACCCTGATGGTACATTGAAATTAGGAGAACGCACATACTTTGACTTTGACGCGAAGAATTACTCGCAAATGCGTGGATTCCTTGTGCCGGTCAACATCAAGGACAGAGACAGCCGCAACGTAGATGTAAGGAATTACCTTGAGCCTATCTGTTCCGATGTCATCACACAGTATGCCAACAAGAATGTCACTATCACTCAGAACCCTGGCTGGGAAGAGTAACTGATAATTATCCAAAATGAGAGGGGATGAGTGATTGTCCCCTCTTATTTTATAAAAACAAGACATGAAAAAAATAATCTCACTTATTTTAGCCTTGACGATAGGGAACATCGCATTATCGGGACAATCCGCTCAAGGAGACTTTGAAAAACAGCTTCCAGACAGTGTAAAGTACTACCTAGCGGAATTCATGGAAGGCAGAATAATCTACAAAGACGGAGGCTTTTCAACAGGACGCTTCAACATTAGTACTCTAGACCAAACAATCCGCTACATGGATTCCGACGAAAAGGTCATGGGCATAAAGGATAATGCCTCGGTTGACAGGGCTTCAATTGGAGGGTTACTCTTCATAAGGTATAGGACTTATTACCTTGCTTTCTCGCTTGACATCGACGGGACGTACCTCTGTGTGTCTCGCAGACTGGTATTTAAAGACGAGAAAAAAGGGGCGTTCGGCTCGGAATCCAGCACTAGCAACATCAAGGAGGTAAAAAAGATTGAGAGCCACGGAGGCAGTGTCTATGACCTCAACGGAAATCCATCCTATGAAATCAAGAACATTCCTTTCATTTACAGGAACAAGGTTGCTTACGCTCCTACTAAAAAATTGTTGCTAAGGTTTTTTAAAGACCGAGCTGACACCATAAACGACTATCTAGACACTCATAAGGTCAACTTCACCGACTTCCATCAGGTTTATCAGTTGATGACAGCAATAAAATAAAATATCTGCGTGTGATAATAATCTTATCATTGCCATTCAAGGCTGAAACGTTAAATCAAATGTAGGTTGTCGCCGAATAGCCTTGATCGACGATTACGCCGAAAATGGCTTCACACTCACCCAGACCAAGGGTTGGTAATAGTTCGTTTTCCAAACACAAAGCGTGGCCGGGGAAGCACCCGGTCACGCTTTTTTATTATTCTATTGATCTTATGCAAGGTTACATCTTACAAAACACGTTCAGCCTCAAATGCCTCTGAGTGGGTTGATTTGCAGGCTTACATGAAAAAGTCTTGACTTGCCCTCGTAGTTATTCATCCAATGTTCCGCTCTAAGGCCTTCCGCGGGCATTTGACCTGAAGGCATTTTGGAATAACGCCGCAAGATCCGCCCGGGGCTTCGGGAAAGAGTCTCACGGGGAAGCGGTGTCATTGATCCGCTCTATGAATATTCCTGTGCCACTACACCTCCTCGGCGACCTTCCATGAGTCCAGTGTCCTTGTGACGGAGGAGATGTTCACCCCTACCTTGACGCACCGGCCTTCCTTTTTGTATGGAATCATGTAGCCTTTTTCGTCGATCTGCTTGAGGGCTTCCTCCGCCGAGCCGTCCACCTTGAACTCGAATACGTAGGTGCCATCCTTTGTCCGGCAGACGGCGTCCGCGCGTCCGACGGCTGATTTGACTTCGGTCTGGGTGTAGTAGCCGAGCAGTGAGAAGACAAGGTAGATGATTGTCTGGTAGTGTTTCTCAGTCTTGTTCTCCAGATCGTAGGGGATGCCGGCCATGAAGGTTTGGAGGAGTTCAAGGGAACCGTTCACATCGTTGTCCTTCAGAGCCTTGTTGAACTTCAGCACGAATGACGCACTCATTCCCTCCGAACTTTTGTAGTTGGCGAGAAGACCTCTCAAGAAGCCTTCCCGAACCTCCCTGTTCGGGTAGCCAAGTGTGTAGGAATGATCTTCCTTGTTGTATCCTTTGATTGTAAGATAGCCTGTTTGGTACAACATCGGAAGGGTGTCTTCCGTAAGTTCCGGAGAGATGTCAAAGTCGCTTTGGGCGATTTCAGTCATCTTGTCCAGTTTTGTCTCGTCCATAGGATTCTTCCGTAACCTTTCCAAAAGGAATGTGGGCGTGCCGGTCTCGAACCAGTATGAGCCGAACTCCCTTGCGTCAAGGCATTTGATCAGGCTGAACGGGTTATAGATGTCCTCGGATCCGTGGCAGAAGTGGTAGCCGTCGTAGTTGTGCTTAAGCAGTTGCAACGCGTTGTCGTAGGAGACACCCTGACTGTCGGCGAGATCACGAACAGGCTCCTTCATATCTTTTTCCAGTTCGGACTGCGTGATGCCGCAGATGGCGGAGTACCTTGGCATCATCGAGATGTTTTGGAGGTTGTTCAGCTCACTGAATATGCTGAGCTGGGCGAACTTGTTTATCCCTGTGATGAACACGAACCTCAGGTAAGGGTCAAGGCTCTTGATGGGGCTATAGAAGTTCCTCATTATCTGCCGCATCGGGGCCAGCCTCTCCCTGTCGTTCATCACGTCCAGCAGCGGGGCGTCATATTCATCAATGATTATGACCGCCTTCTCGCCGGTATTTTCGACAGCCGCTTTGACAAGACGCTCAAATCTCGCGTTGATGTCATCTTCCGCGATGCCGGAATCCGCACCCCACTTCTTCTCGTATTCGGATAGTTTGTAACCCAATATACGTTGCAGTTGTTCTTCATTAAGATGCTTCGCTGTTGACATGTCAAAGTGGAACACCGGATGCCGTGTCCACTCTTTCTTGAGCCGTCCAGCCTCCAGCCCCTCGAACAGTTCCATTTCCCCGGCGAAATAACTGTGGAATGTGGAGGACAGCAGCGATTTCCCGAAACGTCGCGGTCTGCTCAAGAACACATACTTGTATGTCTCCGCCAAGTCGTGTACAATTCCTGTCTTGTCGATGTAGAGGTACCCTCCCTCGACAATGTCTCTGAAAGTCTGCACCCCGATCGGGTACCTTATCCTTTTCGCCTCCATAGTGCCAACCTTTTTTATGTCCTACCTTCAAAGATAATGAATATTCCCGGATTCCCCACCATCTTCGGAAATTTCGCCACACTTAGCCAAATCGAGGTCGAAATATGATGAAAAATTCAGCAAATTAGTTGATTATGTTGACGAGGTGATCAATAACGAAAGAGGACGGCCATTCTGGCCGTCCTCTTTTAGAGTTATAGAGTAATCTGAATTACTGCTGGTCGGAATCCCACCAGACGTTGATGGTCCAGACATCTGGTTTGAGGTTCCAGCAATTCTTGCCTTCCTTTACGAATGACATATCGGCTCCAGGGACTTCCGCTCCGATAGCCTGAAGATTATCGGTGTTGTAGTTGAGCTCGTGCGAGCACTGCCTCCAACGACGGAAATACTGACCTGCAGGAATTGCTTGGGAAGCGGCTGCGTTCACATCGTGATAGGCCGCGATGTTCCATCCAAGGAAGAGACTCTTGTTGAAGTCGTAACGACGCATATCATTCCAGATCTCGACAGAGAACAGCAACGCTATTCTCTTCTGGGTAAGGATTCTGCCCAATGTCAGATCACCGGAGGAACCGATTCCGTTCGCAAGGAAGTTGTCGATATCCGCCTGAGCGATAGGAGTGAAAGAAGGGCAGGAAGCCAAAGATGCATCCTCATTGACCCAAACCTTGAGTTTATCGTTCATCAGCTCGATGGAAGCCTTTATACCTTCCTTGTAAGCTGTATATGCGCCGCTCTTGTCGCCGGTGTTGAACAGAACCTCGGCCTTGATGAAGCAAGCCTCTGCGTATGTTCCGACATAAGTAGGGGCAGAGACACGTGAATAGAACGATCCGGACTCTTCAGATCCCTCCTTGTTGTTGTTTCTTCTGTAAATAAGACTGCTCTTGGCGTGATAGCCTTTGGATGTGGATGTGCTTTCAACATAGACGGTGTCTCCAAGTCTGTCTGCTGACGATGAGTTGATCCAGAAGAAATCACCATTGCGGATACCCTTCTTAGCAGCCGCGTCATCTGAACCATAGCTGGCTCTGAGCGGACCACCGGTGCTGAATATGTTCGAAGACATATCCACGCCAAGGGTCCTTCTCCAAGTACCGTTCGCATTCCACTTGATCTCCTTAGGTGCGGCATCGCTCTTCTTGGACTTCGCCCAAGGAAGAATGTGGTCGGCACGCGGATCTTCGACTCCCAGACCATCGAAGTTCGTCAGGTTGTCGTAAAGCATCTTGGTGGCCATATAACCGCTGTTCATTCCGCAGACGGAGAACAAAGGAGAGTAATCCACCGGCTCGTTCCAACCAAGGTCATCGTGAGTCGTGCCATTGTCATCCGTATGGTTGATCACGGTGTTGTCAGCGTTGCTGGTCATAGCCTTGGAAAGGCAGTCCAGAATAGCCTGACGGTCATATTTACCTTCAAGATAGCTGCCCTCGCCCTTTTTGATGAGCTTGTTGATCCAACGGGCCTTGAGCAGGTTGGCAAGTTTCGACCACTTGTTGACATCACCGTTATTCCAGAAATCTCCGACAGCAAGTGACGGCATCTTATTGGTGTCTATGCTTCTGGACAGGAGATTGATTGCCTCGTCGATGTCCTTAAAACAACCAAGATATATTGTCTTGCCGTTGTCATATTCAGGAATGGCGCTCTCGGCAAGCCCTTGTGTGTAAGGCATCTCACCGTAAAGGTCGGTCATAAGCATATAGCCGTAGGCAAGGAGCACCTTGGCCACTCCGGCATAGTGCCAGTTCTCGGCGGCCATAGCCTTTGCGTACATATCCTTGAGAGTGGCACCAGCGCCGACAAGGAACCACTGGTAAGGAGTTGTGGTTATACCATCCACAGGAGCCCAGTAGGACATACTCCAATATGTACCGCCACTGATGTTTCTGGTCCAATCTCCCATCGCCATTGAGGAACGCCAGGCAGCGAACTGCTGCGCGCTGTTGGTGTAGAACTCGCAATGGGCAAGTTCGAGCTGGTACTCGGCGGATTCCAGAGTCGGGTTCTCAGGGTCGGTGTTCACATCCAGCCATTCAGCACAGGACACTAATGAAAGCGCCGCCGTCAAGGCACCAGTGAGAAATATTGTTTTGATAAGTTTCATACTTTTTAAATATTTAAAATGTCACGGCTGATTAGAAAGTAAGGTTCACACCAAACGTGAAGCTTGAGACGGCAGGAACACCGCAGTAGTCGAATCCGACTGAAGAAGAACCTCCACGGCCCGCTCCGGAAGCGGCAACCTCAGGATCCCCGTCATAGTTCGTGAAGAGAAGGAGGTTGTTAGCGATGGCGGAAACTGACGCCCTCTTGATCACCTTGCTCTTCTCCAGAAGCTTCTTAGGAAGGTTGTAGGTGACTGAGAGGGTACGGAGCCTCAGAGAGTTGACCTTGGTGATCCAGTTTGCTGTCTCGTAGTTATAGGCTCCAGTGTAGTAGTTCTTGATGATATTGTAACCGGATGTCATTTGATTGTTAAAGTTGTATGTCTGATCAGGCTCGTAAACATAGGTCTCCGGATCAGTGTAACCGATCACCTCTTTCTTGTCGTTGAAGATCTGATGCACACCACTGATGACAAGAGGCTGGTTCCTTACCTCGGCTGAGAACTTGCTGGTACCGTACTGTGTCATAGCGTACTTGGTTCCGTTGAACACGTCACCACCGATGCGGAATTCCCACAGCATATTGAAGGACAGATTCTTGTAAGTCAAGGTGTTGTTCCAACCTCCGGTCAGCTTGGATTCACGATTTCCTACCTGAATTGATGCAGCGGCACTCTTGAGAGGCATATTGTTCGAGTCAAGTACAATGTTTTTGCCATCATCATCCCTCATCCAGGTTGTTCCGCTGATGGCCATAAAGTCACCGCCTGAGAATGAAGCAGCCTTGGCGCTTCCGTACTGAACATCGGTCACATACATAACGTCCATACCCTTAGGAAGGCCGTCCATTGTGCCTCTGTTTCCGGCGATGTTGAGAGCTGATTCCCAAACGAAATTCCTGTTCTCGATCGGGGTTCCGGAGAGTGAGAACTCGATACCCTTGTTGTAAACGTTACCGGCGTTGATCGAGCAGAAGATGTAACCTGTTGACTGAGGTCCACGAGGGCTCAGAATCTGGTTGTAGGAGTCATTGGTGTAGTAAGCGACGTCCATCTTCAACCTGTGCTGGAAGAAATGGAGTTCGAGACCAATCTCGGAAGACTTGCTCATCTCAGGACGGAGGTAAGGGTTACCACGGGTCCAGGTAGCGCCGACTCCGGTCTTGCCCAAAAGGTATGAGCCGACAGGCCAAAGAGCGGTGTTGGTCTCGTAAGCGCCGGTGTCCTTACCAACCTTTGCCCAGGATGCACGGAGTTTACCGAAGCTGAGGATGTCATCAGACATCACGCCGGTGTCTTTAAGCAGTTGGCTGAACACGAATGATCCACTTACTGAAGGGTAGACATAAGAACGGTTCTCGACAGGAAGGGTTGAAGTCCAGTCATTACGTCCCGTAACAGAGAGGAAAACTGTGTTCTTCCAGTCAAGGCGAACCTCACCGAACACACCGACAAGTCTCTTCTTTGTCGCCGAGTGCTGGAACTTCTTGTTGTTGTCCGTAGCGTTGGCGTAAGAATAGAAATCCGGAACCTCGAAGTTCCATGCCATCTTGTAGTTTCTGTCGGTGGAAGTGTCGTCAGTAGCCATACCAGCCATGATGTTTCCGTGGAAATCACCGATGGAGTGGTTGGCGTTGATCATAAGGTTGTTGGAGAGGTATGAATATTTAAGGGTGTTGTCACTCATCATACCTTTCTGCCATACCTGCTGGATCGCACCTTCCGGAGCTATGCGGGTAGAGTTGGTTGTGTTGTAGGTATCCAGGCCGAGACGGTAATTGATGAAGAGCCACTTTGTGATGTCGGCGCGGACATTGATGGATCCTGTGAAACGCTCGGTCTTGTCACGGTAGCTGTTCTTGTTGAGGATCCAATAAGGATTGTCCCTCTCTTCCCAAGGATCGAGACGGTCTCCGAACATTCTGTAACGGGTTCCGTCCTCGTTGGCCCAGTGCTCCATATCATCAGTGGTGCTCCAGCCATAGACAGCTCCGAGGGTACCGGTACCAGATGATCCGTAAAGACCGCCCGAAGTAAGGGTCCTGTCTGTCGTGGCCTTTGAATATGCGGTGTTGACGCTGAACGTGAAGATCTTGAACTTCTGCTCACCGTTGAAACGGAATGTGGTCTTGTCGTAACCGGTGGTCGGCACGATACCGTCCTGAGCGTATTTTGAAGCGGAAAGGAAGAAGTTTCCGTCCTTGTGGCCTCCGGAAACACTCAGGTTGGTGTCCCACGTTCCGGCAGGAGTGAAGAAGTTACCTATATTATCATAGGTCTGTGTGCCTGCCGCCACTCTCTCTCCCCAAGAGTTGTAGGAGAAATCGTTGAATTTAGTCCCGAGGTAGGTCCCGCTTTTGTCATAGAGATCCTCCATATAGCCACGGCTGTACTCAGTCTGCGCCTCAGGAAGAGACTTTGCCCAAGATGTGATGTACTTGGTGTTGAGATTGACCTCAACGACACCGTCCTTACCTTTCTTTGTGGTGATGAGCACGACACCGTTCGCGGCGCGTGATCCGTAAAGAGCGGAAGCGGCCGGTCCCTTAAGGATTGACATGCTTTCGATGTCCTCAGGGTTGATGTCCATCACACGGTTGGAGGTTGTTGTCGAACCTGATCCGGAACCGTCGAAGGCGGAGTTTCCGACAACCTGTGAGGAGTTGTCATAGATGATACCGTCCACAACGAAGAGCGGCTGGTTGTCGCGGTTCTCTGAACCGGAGGTACCACCACGAAGGATGATCTGCGCACCGGATCCTGCGGCTCCGGATGACTGTGTGATGTTCACACCGGCGATCTTACCGGACAGTGAGCTGATCGCGTTGGCGGTCTTGTTCTTCATCAACTCGGAGGCGTTGATGTCCTCCACAGCGTAACCGAGGGACTTCCTTTCCCTCTTGATTCCGAGGGCGGTCACTACGGATTCATCAAGAAGTTCGTTGTCCTCGGCGATGGTCACATTGACAGGCTGGCCTTCATAGACAACCTCGACCGTCTTGTAGCCGATGCTGGAGAACACGATAGTGGCTCCGGGAGCCACATTCGAGAGAGTAAAGGTTCCATCAGGATTGGTCAGAGTACCGTTTGAGGTACCTTTCACCATTACACCGATGCCGACCGTACCTTGACCGGACGCGTCAACGACCTTTCCGGTTACAGTGCGGTTCTGTTGCTGGGAGGCGGCCGCCTCTGACAACGAACCGGCCTTGGACTCAGACGCTAACGAGGTCGTTCCTGCCAGGAAAGACCCTGCAAGCATCATCGCGAGAAAGGCGTTCGTTCTGTAAGTGCGATTCTTTTTCATTTATCAGAAATTTGTATAGAAGTGAATAAAAATGAGCTTTGCATATAAATGTATTAACAATTTCCCGTAAGTGCAAGAAAAACTTGAACTATAGTTACTACAGAAGGCTAATTTTGTTAATGTGCCCGTTTAACAAAAACTCACGATCGTCAAAACGCGCAACGTAATCAATTAATTTCAAACTAATTAGACAATACCGACAGTCAATTCGGGCGGGCAAGATTATCGAATATACTGACTATTAACGTCTTACAAATCACGAAACATGAAAGCAGATTAGATTCGCTTAGGGCTCGTGATTTTATTCTTCCAATGGAATTGCTTATCTTTGTTGGTTACAATTAATAGGCTACTGAATATGTTCGATAACTTACAGGAGAGACTTGAGAGATCCTTCAAGATTCTGAAGGGTGAGGGTAAGATCACTGAGATCAATGTCGCTGAGACGCTGAAGGACATCCGGAGGGCGCTGCTGGACGCGGATGTCAGCTTCCGCGTGGCCAAGGACTTCTGCGACAGGGTGAAGGTCAAGGCCATGGGACAGAATGTCCTCACGGCGGTGAAGCCACAGCAGATGATGGTCAAGATCGTACACGACGAGTTGGCCGAATTCATGGGCAGCGCTTCACAGGACATCAACATCAAGGGGAATCCCGGAATAGTCCTGGTGGCGGGTCTCAACGGTTCCGGTAAGACCACGTTCTCGGCCAAACTGGCCAACAACATCAAGAGCAAGAGGGGCATGAAGGTGCTTCTCGCCGCCTGTGACACGTTCCGTCCGGCGGCCATCGAACAGTTGAAGGTTCTCGGTGAGGGGATCGAGGTTCCGGTCTACACGGAAGAAGGTGTGAAGGATCCGATCCGGATAGCGAGGAACGCCATTGCCAAGGCCAAGGCGGAAGGATATTCAGTGGTCATCATCGACACCGCCGGCCGCCTTGCCGTGGATCAGGAGCTTATGGACGAGATCTCTGCCCTGCACAAGGCCGTGAATCCGACAGAGTCCCTGTTCGTGGTCGATGCGATGACCGGTCAGGATGCCGTGGAGACAGCCAAGGTCTTCAACGAAAGGCTTGATTTTGACGGTGTTGTACTCACGAAGATGGACGGTGACACCAGAGGCGGCGCCGCGCTTTCCATCAAGTACGTCACCGGAAAGCCGATCAAGTTCATCTCCTCGGGAGAGAAGATGGAGGCGATGGATGTGTTCCACCCGGGACGTATCGCCGACAGAATCCTCGGAATGGGTGACGTTGTCTCCCTCGTCGAGAAGGCACAGGAGCAGTTCGACGAGAAGCAGGCGCGTGAGACCAGAAAGAAACTGGCCAAGGACAAGTTCGGACTGATGGACTTCTACAATCAGATCCAGCAGGTCAAGAAGATGGGCAACATTAAGGATCTGGCCGGGATGATCCCTGGGCTGGGCAAGGCCATCAAGGACATCGACATCGACAACGACAAGGCATTCAAGGGGATAGAGGCGATCATCATGTCAATGACCCCTGAGGAGAGGGACAATCCGGAGATCATCAACGGAAGCCGCCGCAAGAGGATCGCGGACGGAAGCGGCACGAATGTGGTCGAGGTGAACAAACTTCTGAAGCAGTTCGAGACTACCCGCAAGATGATGAAGACCGCGCTGACTGGAAACCTCGCACAAAAGCTCCGCGGTTTCAGAAGGTAGGAATATGTCCGGTCTCTGAGCCTGTCGAAGCGACCTCAAACCATACAGGGAATAAAATCCTCCGGCACTTTGACCCTTCGACAAGCTCAGGAACCGCAAGCTCAGGAACCGGATGGTTATTGATTCGCGGCTAATGGCATATTCATCAACCAAGGAAATAATCCTTCCGGCGGGGGGCTTCAAGCAAGCGGTCTGAATATACAGCCGGGGCGAACGGACGCATGTTGTAGTGCGAGGCCATCACCTGACCGTAGGCACCGGCGCTGCGGATGGCTATAAGGTCTCCCCTGCGGCTCTCGGGCAACGAACGTTCCTTGCCGAAAGTGTCGGCGGACTCGCAGACCGGACCTACCACATCATAAATGCTTGCCGAACGAGAATCCCCGTCCTGATAATGAGCGGTGATATTCTCGATCTTATGGAACGCTCCGTATAGGGCAGGACGGATAAGATCATTCATCCCAGCGTCCACCATCAGGAAATTCCTGCTCTCCCCTTTCTTGACGAAAACAACTTGGGTGACAAGAGATCCGCACTGAGCCACAACGGAGCGTCCCGGCTCAATGTGGACGGTCTGGTCAAGCCGGCGGGCAAGCTTCTTGTCTATGGTTCTGAACCAGGTCTCGAAATCAGCAATAGGATCCGAATCGGGGTCGTCATAATTGACCCCAAGGCCGCCGCCTAAATCTATATTCCTGACAACCAACCCCTTTGACTCAAACACTGAGACAATCTCGTTAACCTTGGCGCACTCAAGCCCGATGACATTCTCGACATCCAGAATCTGGGAGCCAATGTGGAACTGGAGCCCGAAGAAATCAAGGGCGGGATCTGACTTCAGCATCTCCACAGCCCCGTCAAAACTCCTGTCTGATAGGCCGAACTTGTCCTCATAGAGACCGGTGGTGATGTACTGGTGCGTGTGAGCGTCTATATTCGGATTGATCCTGAGGCTGATTGAAGCCTTGCGGTCCAGCCTACGAGCCAATGCGCTTATGACTTCGATTTCCTCAAGGGATTCGACCACAAATGCCCCGATCCCGGCCTGGAAGGCCTGGCAGATCTCACGGTCGGTCTTGCCGACACCTGCGAAGAAAATCTGTTTCGGATCGTAGCCGCAACCGACCGCGAACTCTATCTCATCCCCGCTGACACAGTCGGCTCCGAATCCCTTGGAACTCAGGATATCATTCAGACGCCTGTCCGAATTGGCCTTCACTGAATAATGGGCGTAGATTCCATAGCGCGCGGAAAGCTCCGCCACCTTGTCGGCCGTGCGCTGGAAAAGATCAATGTCATAATAATAGAAAGGTGTGGCCACCTTGCTGAATGATTCGTAATCGCCTATCTTTAGCATATTCGGAAAATCACTTCTTAAGTAATCCTTAAAAAATAACTTGGTAATCTTTGATTGTCTTTTCGGTCTATATGTCTTTCCTCATCAGTCATGTGCCACCGGCACACTCCTTCTTCCAAAAGACATCTATCCTCGAAAATACCGCCA
>OJKP01000830.1_pt1 | contig 20429 bp, 10 predicted proteins | sample 1596521 | NCBI WGS metagenome assembly OJKP01 (sample SAMEA4350130, study PRJEB24818) | metagenome | biome: human; feature: gut; material: faeces | place: Denmark | collected 2013-09
GTAACAGACATGCGATTCTTTGTCTGCCTGCTGCTTACCGATACATATTTTCTGATACGTATCCAGCCTCTTCTCATTGTCTAGCACTAATCCGTTGCGCGTATGGATTTCATATCCTTGCTTCGGATCAAACTGCTGCGCCACAACCGCAGAGGCGGAAAACGACAGTGCAATCAATGCACTTCCCAAGATTTTTAATCGTTGCATCATTTAGTAGTCTAATTTATATTATAATTTGAAAACCGGTGACTGTTTATATACGCCAAAAGTATGGATAGCCGGACAAGCCTTACCGTCCTGAATACGCAAACGTACCTGCTTTGCTTTCACCGGTGCCAGACGTACAATCCATTTATGACCAATGGCCTGCTTGTCCGTCGCCTCCGGAATGGTGATCCAGTTTTTGCCATCAACAGTGTACTCCACACTCCACTTCGTCGTCCGATGTCCCAATTCGATAACTTCTTCGATCATCAGACAATCAAACTCAATAGTTTTGGGCAAGGTAAAAATTATATCCGCTTTTACCTCTCCGTCTTTTCCGGCAAAATAAGTGTTTTTCTCATTGTCCAGCATTTTTTCCGGACTATACTTTGCACCCCGTACATTGGTCGCTTTCACTTTGGCTCCTCTCAACAGATTCGTACTGAAAGTCTCATCAATCCCCTGTTTTAACAAGGCGGCGTGCAGCGAATCGGTCGAATGAATCAAACCACGTCTGTCGGGCGGGAAATTCAGAAGCAATACACTATTACGCCCCACGGAGGTACAGTAGATATCCCAAAGTTCACGGACACTCTTCACACGGCTATCCTCTTCGGCATGATAGAACCAGCTGGGACGTATTGAAACATCTGTTTCTGCCGGAATATACGCATCACCATCCAGCATACCCTCATTCAAACCTTTGTAATACTGAGCTTCATCACGAATAGCTACTGAGTCAGTCGTCGCCCAACAAGGATCACCCGCTTCTCCCGCTTCATTCCCCATCCAGCGGACATCAGCAAACGGATAAGAATTCTTTGTACCGAAGATAACGCAATCCGGCTGTTTTTCACGGACAATCTTATACCAATGACGATAAACAGGCGTTGTCAATTCGTCGGCTCCCGCGCCGTCCCACCATGTTTCCCATATCTTACCGTAATCACTCATCAGTTCGCCAAGCTGGTGGGCATAATATTCCTTGTAGCGTTCGGTCGTATATAAAGGTGAAAGGTGTTCGTGACGGTCATGAGGTCCCAGATAGATTCCTGCCTTCAATCCATACTCTTCACAAGCATCGACAAACTCGCGGACTACATCTCCTTTACCGTTCTTCCACGCTGCATTCTTCACACTATAATCTGTGTACTTGCTAGGCCACAAGCAAAATCCGTCGGCATGCTTGGCAGTCAGAATAGCAGCGGGAATCCCCGCTGCTTTTAATGTCTGCATCCACTGCCTGCAATCCAGGGCTGTGGGATTGAAAATTGCCGTACTTGCCTTCCCGTCACCTTCATTCACATATTCTTCAAATGTATTGATTCCAAAATGAAAGAAAGCAATCATCTCCCGATTGTACCATTCAAGTTGACGGGCACTCGGAACCAACCCGCAAGGAGCTGGTGCTTGTTGAGCTATGACCGGCAGAGAACTGAATGCAGCAACTGCCGATGCAACTAATACTTTTATGTTCATAATAAATAACTTACGAGTATATTCGTTTATTTAGGACCCAGATTTTGTTTCACCAGCTGCACGAATTGATCGACCGGAACAACACGCACATTGTCATTCAATCCATCAATGACGGTTTTGATACTTTGCTGGTTCTTTGTCCAGCAATGTACAAATACAAAAGTATATCCGTCGGCACTATGCGGATTGGCAGAGCGGCTATTGATCTGAGAAATGACAGTCGATTCTTCACCTCTGTTCGAGCCACCGTCGATGCCTTCCCATAATACGCTTCTCTGCTCAATCACCGGCTTGCCATTATCCGAAAATTTGATTCTTCCATCCCCTTTTTCTCCATATCCTGTGTAGAAAATCGCATCGATATTAGGCTGAGCCAGATACTTATTGTAAACTTTCGGATTATCCATAATCTTCTGATCCAGAATATTACAGATATTCAAGCCTGACTTATCGACATACTCATTCAACTTAGCCAGATAATCGTCCAGGTCGGCATCCGACATCTTACTCGGGAATATATAGCTGCTGCCACTCGGACCCGCTACAAAGTAATCGCCTTCTTTGCTATTCTCATAGTACCAGCGTAAAGCAGCCGGAGCCAAATCGTACAGAGAAGGTGAAATGGTATATCCGAGTGGGAATTGACCGTGCAGGTCATGATCCATGTATCCTTGTTGCCCCCAAAGGTTAAACGCAATATTATCACCGTCACTGACGAGGAATGTCACATAGTGCACATTCTCTTCGGTAACCACTTCTTTAGTTGCCGGACGCTGTTTCAGTCCTGTTGTATCATATATACTACTCAACGTGGCCAGATTAGCCGCCTGATCGGTCGGCAACATAGAAACACCCAATTGAGAAGCATTATTCACCATGCCCCATTCATCCAGATCATAATAACCGAAACAATAAGCTCCTTTATCCAGATCTTTCAGTATAGAAGTACGCCATGACCAATCCCTGCGCGCATTGTAGTCATAAAAAGCAAAAGCATTGGTCATTGTGATATAATCGCGCAGGTGATGGAAGATTTCCGGTTTCATATCGGCTGCAAGACTCTTGTCCAACTGGTCTTTATAATTCTCGTACAACCACTTCTCATCATAAGACCTTACGTCCATAAGTTCGGTTGTCACTCCCATTGCCTTTACCTTATCGACAAGAGATTCCGGTACCGCAATCCCCCGAAGCAACCCACATAAAGAAGTAGCTACATTGATCGAATGAGATTGTCCTTCCGAATAAGGCGTATAGACAATATACCCCTTGATCACTCCGGTTTCTACATAATGCTGTACCAACGGAGCCAAAGCATTATAAGTATTTACCGGAATTCCGTACTTATTCTGCATCTGCTTCAACCATACGGAAGAAGGACCTCCTTCATTGATATAAACCTGATCGCCCGTCACTCTTGCCGCAAGCCCTGCCAAAGTGGAAAGAATTACTTTCTCGCCATCATTCAGTCCTGTGATGGAAATAGAATTCAGGGATTTCAGTTCACGACCTTTCAGATGCATAAATCCCCTGTCCAGCGGTTCTGCCGGATCTATCAGCCCATCACCCGGTTCTTCACCCGGACCTCCCGGATTCTCGGTAGACGGAGTATATTTAGGAACGACCACACCTGCCGTCGGATCTTCCATACAGGAGATTAACAGACAGAACGTCAAAAGTATATAAATGTATTTTTTCATGGTAATCGTTTTTTCTGTTATTTAATAATAGAAATCGCATTAATCTCTGCTACCGCTGTTGCCCATTTGCCACTATACACGGCAGTTATTGTCAGACGGAAATAACGTGCCTGCTTAAATCCCGGAAAATAGGAACGGAATTCCTCTTTTGCCCCCGCAGGAAGGTCGCTGTAAGTTCCTGCCGACTCCCACTTCGAGCCATCCAGACTGGTTTCCATCGTCATCTCCTGCGGCCATGCTTCACCATGATCTCTGGATACATACTGAAAGCCCAGCATTTTCACTTCCTGCCCCATATCTACTACGATATGATGTGGTGGCTGAGGCTCGTTGCCTTTCCATTGTGTATGCCAGAAAGTTCCTTTCAGTCCGTCAAAAGCGTGGATAGCGTGACCGTTATCCGACCCTTCGCCGCTCGTCTCTTCCGAAGAAACTTCTACTACCTGCCATGCACTGCGGTCGGCCAATGGCATCGCCCATACATCCTCCGCACCACTCAAAAGGTAATATACTGTCTGCTGAATATGATCCGCCTGCGCACCTTCTACCGAAGTGATAGTGACCGGCAACAAATAAGAATCAAACGGCTGGATTTTTCCCTGTGCATTTACCGTAAGCACCAGATCGGCAGAAGAACTCTCCCCGGCCGGAATCACAGTTTCTGTTGTCAGCGTATAGCAATCGGAAGGAAGCAAAGGATAGTCTGTCCCACACAAAGAATTATACTCCTGCACCTTCGCCTCATCCACAGTCAACTGTACCTTTACATCTCCTCCCACTTCCTTACCGGAACGGGTCACATAGTCACTGGCAGTCACAGCCACATGAAATACTTCTCTCAGTTCTTCACCCAAATCGAAGTTTTTAATCTGCAAAGTTTTGGCTTCCGGAATATATACTTTACAAACATCATCATCACTACATCCACTCAGCAAGGCAAACGAACAAAGTACCGCACTTGCCGCCATGACAAATCTATTTAGTTTCATACGAATAATCTTTCAAGGTTTACATTCTTTATTAATATCCGGGATTCTGCCCGTTTACCCATCCGTCTTCACCACCATTTTGCTCGCGGATCACCGGATTCTTGTCTATCACATACTGCGGAATGGGCTGATAATACATACGTGGCAGGAAGGTACGTTTACCAACTTCATGATAATTGTATTCCCACACACCATCTCCATTGGTATCTTCTATCTTCATACCACCAATCGGTTTATTCATCACTCCGTTTTCACCATCACAAATCTTCCAGCGAAGAATGTCCCACCAACGCTTATCTTCAAATGCCAATTCTATACGGCGATCTCTCCGAATGATTTCCCGCAACTGATTTTCTGTGATTCCCTGCGGATAAGTATCGCTGATAGAAGGCATATTATCTCCACGTGTTCTCACCATATCCAGATATTCGATGGCAGTCGGTTTATCTCCCGCTTCCAAAGAAGCTTCTGCATACATCAGCAACACATCTGCATAACGGAAGAAAATATAATTTGCCATTCCGTTGCTCATTTGCAGATTGTCCGCTCCATTCACGGATTCATCAATCGTTTTACGAGTGTAGTATCCCGTATTCGTAACGTCACTATCCGAAGAAGTATCAATCTCATTGGGACTACCTACTCCTACACGAGTAATAATCTCTTCCCCCTGCCACATAGATCCATCATACAGGATGCTCTGGTAGAAGCGTTTCTCACGATTTTTATAAGGATTATTCTTATTGTAACCGGATGCAGGATCAGTGATAGGCAATCCGTTGGCCATGCAATAGTCGTCAACCAGTTCCTGTGTAGGCTGCATATTTCCCCAACTGGACTGTACTCCTTTTACAAACACCGGACCGAACAGACCTTCACGACGCCCTCCATTCTGCTTAGACATCTGGAAGTCGAAGATCACTTCATCGTTATTGTTGGTAGCTTCTGTCCAAAGGTCCAAAATAGTCGGTTGCAGATGATAGACCTGTAAGTCAATTACATCTTTCAAGGTAGCCGCAGCTGCTTCCCAGCGTTTCTTGTCTTTGCCCGGATTACGCAATTCACTGGCATGAAACAGTTCCACCCATCCTTTCAGTGTCAGAATTGCTCCTTTGGAAGCACGCCCCAGATCGGAACCGCTACGGCGCGGAGGAAGATCATCTTTAATCTCGTCCAACTCTTTGTCGATAAACTCAAATGTTTTCTGTGCAGTCTCACGCGGATAAAAGATATCCGTACTCACGTTATTATCCAGCACTTCCGTGATGATAGGCACACCACCGTACGCCATCCAAAGATAGTGATAGAACCAGGCACGCAGGAAACGCACTTCTGCAAGGCGTTCTTTCTTATATTCTGCCGAGAAATCGGATTCTGTTACTTTCGTAATGAAAAGATTGCAGGAACGGATACGCTCATACTGTCCTTTGGCGTCGTCATTATTCTGACGTCCCCATTTCCACATATCCCAGGGGCCGGGTATCCAGCTGGTAGGAGATAATGCTCCGGTATAAATCGTTGTACGGGCATTCATCCATTCCGCACCTACGTATGAATTATCCGAATATTGGTCCAGATTCTGTGTTTCATTGTTCAGATGCGGCAACTGATTATAGATATCATTCAGAAACATATCGGCATTTTCTTCCGATCCCCAGACCGTTGTATCTCCAAAACGGTCTTTCGGCTCTATTTCAAGCCAGTCTTCACAGGCAGACAGCAAGGCTAATGAGCCTGCCAGGCAAACTGTTTTTATTATATTATGTATTCTCATATTCTATCTTGTTATGATGGTTAACTAATTAAAAAGTAATATTCAAACCAAAAGCATATACAGCCTGCTGCATATAGTATTTACCATTAGCGGATTTGGCTTCCGGGTCGATCAGCTCTTTCATAAACGGAGTCCATGTCCAGAGGTTTTGTCCGGAAGCATATACACGGGCAGAGCTGATACCAATAAAGTTCAGTGCCGAACGAGGCAAGGTATAACCGATTTCAATACTCTTCAAACGGATATAAGTAGCATCACGTACCCACCACGAAGAAGGTTGACGATGGTTATTCACCGTTACTTCACTGGTCAGACGGGGATAAGGTGCGTTCGTGTTATCCGGCGTCCAGTGATCACTGAATTGTAACTTAGTAGCCGAACCGGAATCAAAGAAAGGCATTACCAAAGTCTCACCCAATGAGATACTGGTACGGGTAGCCCCTTGAATCAATGCGTTCAGGTCGAAGTTCTTCCATTGGACAGTAGGAGCCAGACCGAAAATAATTTCGGGCGCCCAGTTAGAGAAGCCGATCACTGTCTGGTCGTGTTCGTCAATCTTTCCATCAGGCACGCCGTTAGGACCGCTTAAATCTTCGTAGCGCAAATCACCCGGATATACCTGTCCCCAAGGTTGAGTAGCGATGCCGGCCTTTAAGGAACCGTCAGGATTGAAGTCGTCATAAGTAAAGTACCCCAAAGCATTGTATCCGAACATTGTTCCGTCGGGACGTCCTGTTCTGCGACGATTCGGATTATTAAAGGTGGCTTCCGTCTCAAATACTTCATCCAGAATATTACGTGCGAAAGTGAAAGTACCTTTTGCACTGATCATCCAGTCTTTGCCGATACGTTTGTTGAAATTCAGAGATAAATCAATACCTTGATTGTGCATACTTCCCGCATTGACCTGTGACAAAGGAATACCATATTCTGCCGGAACCAATGCATTCGGAGCCATCAGCATATTCGAACGCTTCTCATAGAAATAGTCAGCTTCCAGAGAAAACATACCGTTCAATACGGAAAACTCCACACCGAAGTCAAACTTCTTAGCTTTCTCCCAAGTAATGTTCGGGTTCCCCTGCAAGTTCTCCCACATACCCATCATAGGTACACCGCCAAAGTTTACAGCGTTTCCGAATCCGTAATCACTCATATATTGATAGGAACTACCAGCCAAATTTCCGGACTCACCATAAGAAAGACGCAATTTCAGTTTATCCATCCATTCGACATCTTTCATAAAGGATTCTTCCCGCAAGTTCCATCCCAGTGAGAAAGCAGGGAAGAAACCAAAACGTTTGCCTGGAGCAAAATAGTAGTGTCCGTCATAACGACCGGAAACTTCCGCCATATAACGGTTATCATAATTATATCCCAAACGGAATGCATAACCTACCTGACGTTCTTTCCAAGACGTACCACCGTTGCTGATATCGGCAGGGTCACTGCTTCCCGCATTGATTTCATCTATGTTAATATTATAATTCAGACGTTTGGCACTCATATTCCATACGTTTCTTTCGCGTGCTTCAATAACTCCGAGTCCAGTAACCGTATGCTTGCCGAAAGTCCGTGAGTAATTAATCATTCCCTGATAAGTCATGCTCACGCTTTCTTCAAACGATTGTTCCAGATTCGGTTTCTCCGGTCCCTGGAATCCTTCCACGAATTGATACGGAGTTTGTGATGCATCCAGTGTGTATACAGGTATCGGTGTCAGATATTTCTTTTTCTTCACACGATACGGATCGTAGTTGATTACTCCTTTGATGCTTAACCCTTGAATGAAGGGAAGCTGTTGCTCTATGGAGAGAGAAGTATTCAGTTGGTCGGCCGGCTCCTGACGATATCCGCTACGATAGGTCAGCCCGAAAAGTGACTTACCTACATATTGTCCCCACAGACCATTCGAGTACTGTATAGCAGAGATAGGAGGTGTACGATATGCCTGATACATGATGTCGCCTGTATCGGCACCCGGATAATTCTTCTTTTCGTGCCATCCACCCAGACTTAAACTGATTTTCGTATATTTGGTGGCATCCACGCTTAAATTAGCCAGCAGATTAAAACGCTGGTAATCGGTAGTACTCCACATTCCTTCCTGATAAGAATATCCTAAAGATACGTAGTACTGGAATTTATCGCTACCACCGGATAATTGCAAGTTGTGATTCGTAATCACAGAATTGTTTTGTACCAAGTCACGCAGACCGTTGCTATTAGGATAACGGTCAGGATCGGCATCGGGGTCTCCGGCACAGGTTTTCCGGTACATTTCCAGATCATGCTGTGAGTAGGCATAATAATTGGGATAACCTGCATTCATAGCCGCTTCGTTTTTCATCAAAGCATATTCATACGAATTAACCTGGTCAGTGATGCGGGTCGGGTTCTGAAAACCGATATATCCATTGTATGAAAGTACCGGAGCACCGCTTTTTCCCTTTTTTGTTGTTACCAATACTACCCCATTGGCACCGGCCATACCATAAGGAGCTACGGCAGCTGCATCTTTCAGGATAGTAATATCCTCGATCATATTCGGATCGATACGTGAAAAGTCACGGGGAACTCCATCCACTACGACCAATGGAGATTGGTTCCCTAATGTAGCCACACCACGGATTCTCAAATCAGAACCATCAGCTCCCGGTTCTCCCGATCCTTGTTTTGCAATGACTCCCGCCATACGACCTGCCAAACTATTAGAAATATTGATAACCGGCTTTTGCGCTACATCTTTAGTCTTCATGCTTGATACAGCAGCTGTAGAAGAAATCTTCTTCTGCGTACCGTAAGCCACAACCACTACTTCTTCCAGAATTTCAGAATCTTCTTCCATCACAATCTGAATGGCATTCTGATTGTTCACCGGAATATTCTTTGTGGAAAAACCCACATACGTAACCGCTAATACCGAATTGGAAGGCAAGGATAACGTGAATTTACCATCGATATCTGTGATCGTACCATTAGAAGCACTTCCCTGCTCCATGATGTTAGCTCCGATAATAGGCTCGCCACTTTTGTCTACTACGGTTCCTTTGACTATTATTTTTTTACCTATTGATTTTTTCTCTACCTGCGTTTTCTTCAATGAGATGTAGTTGTCGGCGTATTCATACGTCAGCCCTATTTGCGGCAATACATTTTCAAGCAATGCTTTTACCTGTTTATTCCGGGCATTGATTTTTACTTTCTGTTCGATATTGATGTCTTTTCCGTAGACAAACAAATATCCGGCCTGTTTTTCGACTTCTTGAATCAGTTCTTTTAGCGAAACCGAAGTTTTATTAATATTCACAACTGCTGTCTGTGCCTGGGCCTGGTATGTAAAAAGGTTAATAAACAGGACCAAAGCGAGCAGTGAAAAGATTTTTTTCATAACTTTGCTAAGTGGTTTTGTTAGTACTTTATTTTAGGTTCACAAAAACGTGAAACAGAGAAAGTATTAATAGCTGAGGAATTGGGGAGAGTGTTGCACCACTTTCCCCCTTTTTATTCCTCATTTTGATGTCTATTTACTTTCGTTTTATTCTACTCCGTTGTGTTACATAGGCATTAAATTTTAATCAGATTATTAATATATCGTTATCTCTCGCTGTGACAGTATTTTGTACTCAAATAAGTCCGCACGGCTAATTGCTTTCAGAATCGTTTCAATCTGATCGCTTTGCCGGAACTTACCCGAAATAATCTTACTCAACAGAGATGGATCATCTACAGTAAAATGAATATCATACCATTGCTCCAATCTTTCCAGCACTTCGCCCAACGGTAATTCTTCAAAGTCATAAATTCCTTGTTCACGATATTCCTTTCCTCCAAAATGAGAAGAAGACTTTACCAGTTTTCCATCTACCAAAGATACTTTCTCGTCAGGCAATAAATTCACCGATTCTTCTGGAAATCCGGTAGAGCTAACCCTCACTTTACCCGAGAGCAAGTCTGTCTCAAACTTCTCACTGTTACTATAAGCATACACATTAAATTCCGTACCAAGCACTCTTACATCATACTTCTGCGTCTGCACTGTAAAAGGACGGGAAGCATCCTTTGTCACAGTGAAAAACCCCTCTCCATCCAGTTCTACCGTACGGGCATCGGACGAAAAAACAGAAGGCCACTTCAACGTAGAAAGCGAACTCAACCATGCCTCACTACCATCCGGAAGGGTTAAATGTACCCGTTGCCCTTTCGGAACTGTAATCTCCGTATAAGAAGGAGTCTCCGAGCCAACAAACATATACCAGGCGAGCATCCACGTCAGAGCAATCATAGCGGCTGCCGAAGTAGTATACCGCACGATTTGCAACACCCGTTTCCGCCTCAGCTTTTTCTCCTGACGGTTCATCATTGCTTCCAGATTCCGTTCGCCTTTCAAAGAATCATCTTCTCTGGGTAATAATCCGGACAGACCTACGATATTTTGCATTTCTGCAAATTCCCGTTTCATATCTTCGTTCTTTTCCAGTTCCTGAAAAAGCTCCCGTTTTTCCTCTTCGGTCGGTTCTCCGAAAAAGTATTGATTCCATTTCTCATTCATCATATTGCGCGCTTTTAATAAGAAGACACAGCAACTTACATTTACCACCAAAGGAAAATGAAAAAAAATCAAGGAAGGGAAGTAAAATCCAATAAGTTTAAGCTAAGAACTGTTTTGAAACGAACTAATCTGTTCGGATTTACTCTAAGATTTAATTCTTGATGTACACAGATTTAGTATTCATTATACTTAAATTTAATCGTCTGACAGTTGTTGAACTTTCGTCTGACAGTTGTTAGACGAAAAGATAACAATTGTCAGACGAAAGTTCAACAACTGTCAGACGAATAGATTTATAAGCAACCGGAACTAAATTCATTCATTATAAGCTGCAAATTAGTACTCAGCTTGACTAAAGTATATGGAATGGACTGAAGCAAAGACAATACATAGGCGATTTATCCTTATACGCTCAATAGAAGCAGCAAAGGCAGACAATGACGCAACTCTTCCCTAAGTTTTTTTAATGCGATAGCCATTTGACCTTCTACCGTATTCTGCGAAATGCCAAGGGATTCGGCTATTTCACGATATTTCATACCCTTCAGCTTACTCATGACAAATATTTCCCGGCAACGTTCCGGTAAGCTATCAATTGCACGGCAGATCTGTTTTTCTACTTCATCTATCGACATTTGAGAGTCATCAAGTAGTTGCAGGCTATAAAGTTTCAGTTTAAACTCCTGCTCCATAATATCAGAAAGCGGCTGCCTGCGGTCTACTATAGAAAGTTGTGAACGAAGGAAGTTCAGACAGCGATGCTTGACAGCGGAGAAAAGATATGCATCGGGCTGTTGCAGTTCCGGAAGTATCTCTTTACGTTCCCATAAATAGAGGAAAAAATCTTGTACTATATTCTCTGCGTCTCCCATAGCTCCTACATAAAGGGAAGCGAAACGAACCAAACGGGCATAGTAGGAAACATAAAGCTTTGAGAAAAGCTTTTGTGCCGTCAAGGGTTCGGAAGATGGAAGAGAATGTATCATAAACCTCATATTAGATGCACAAAGGTAACAAAAGAAACAGCAAAGACAAAGCCTGACTTTAAATTCCTATTGTATGACCGATACAGATCAAATCAATTAAGATTCTCTCCGTATCGGTCAATGAAAAGTATACTAAAACCTATTGAAACTACTTGGAATAAGAATATGGGAAGTCTGCCGGTTGGGTACCTCTTTGCTGATTCGGTACGCTGTCCATTGACAGATTCAGTTCTCCGCCCTGTTTCAGTTCATCATGCGTCAGATAGTTGCGTGTGAATTCTTGTCCATTCAACAGAGCTTTCCTTATGTATGGACGGTCTGCCGCATTATCTGCTGCTGAAACGACGAAGTTTTTCCCTTCGGGAAGATGCAGAGTTACCTTTTTAAATAACGGAGAACCTACCGCATATTCAGGCATTCCCGGACAAACCGGATAGAAACCCATAGCAGAAAATACATACCAAGCAGATGTCTGCCCGTTGTCCTCGTCGCCACAGTATCCTTTACTTCCGGAATTGTAGAGTTTATCCATAACATTACGGAGATGGTACTGTGTTTTCCAAGGCTGACCGATATAATCATACAAGTAAATGGCATGCTGCACCGGTTGATTGCCATGCGCATATTGTCCCATGTTTAAGGCAACCATCTCAGCTATTTCGTGGATAACGAAACCATAGGTTCCATAATTATAAGTGTTCGGGGCCACAAACATAGAGTCGAGACGGGCTACCATCGGTTCATGTCCGCCCATCAGTTCAGATAAACCTTCCGGATCGTGAAATACACTCCAAGTCCAGTGCCAGGAACTTCCTTCTGTGAAAGGACCGCCCCATTCCGTAGCATCAAAACGATCACGCCAATTGCCTTTGGCATCCTTAGTCCACATAAAACCATGTTCCGGATAATACAGATTGCGGTAATTCTGGGCTTTCTGATAATACTGGTCTGCGATATCCTGTTTACCCAGCGATTGCGCAAAGCGGGCGATACACCAGTCAGCATAAGCATATTCGAGTGTTTTGGCTGTAGCTTCGGGAACTTCCGGATAAGGTACATAACCGAGCTTATCATAATACTCGAAGCCGTCACGCCCTACAGAAGCTATTTCCGCATGACGGGCTTGTGTCTGATGAATCATCGCTTCCAGAGCTTTTTCGGCATCTACCGTTTGTATCCCCTTCATCCATGCATCGACTAATAAGGAAACAGAGTTATTGCCAATCATACAACCACGATGACCGGGACTCGCCCATTCGGGCATAAAGCCACTTTCATTATAAGCATTAATGATAGATTGCGTCACACGTTCCGAAACTTCCGGATATAGCAATGTGAATAACGGATGAACCGCACGGAACGTATCCCAGAAACCATTGTCAGTATACATATAACCATCATGCACGTTACCGTCATAAGGACTGTAATAAACAGGATTTCCTTGTGAATCAAACTCATAGAACTCACGTGGAAAAAGTAATGTACGATACAGGCAGGAATAGAAGGTACGAAGTTGTTCGTCTGTTCCTCCTTCCGCTTCTACACGTCCGAGATAGTTATTCCACTGTTCACGGGCTTTCCCGCTGATCAGTTGTACATCCGCATCAGCTACTTCACGATTAAAGTTGATGGCAGCCTGTTCGGGACTGATAAAAGAAGAGGCTGTACGTATGGTCAGCTTTTCACCTGCCGGAACATCAAATTTCAGATAGGCACAGGTATAATCGGCCGCTACATCGGTTTGATGGTGCAACAAAGTATCTCCATTGTAAGTACCGTATTCTATGACGGGATGACTGAATTCCATCATAAAGTAATTAGCGAAGTTATCCGGCACACCTCCGTTATTATAACGTGTCGCACCTTTTACCAACCGTTTTTCCGGTTCAATCGTTATTGAACTTCCTCCGTTGTATGCATCTACCACTACATACTGATCTTCCTTTTCGGGGAAAGAGACCTCGAATACAGCTCCGCGGGAAGTAGCAGAAAGAGACGTCTGCAATCCGTTATTGAATGTAACACTGTAGTTATAAGGAGTCGCTTTCTCCTGTTGATGTGAGAACGGAACCAGACGTTCTTTGTGACTCATTTTCAGTTCTCCGGCAAGCGGCATAATGGAAAATGTACCATAGTCATTTATCCAGGGACTAGGCTGATGTGTCTGCCGGAAACCGCGCATCAGACTGTCAGTATACGTATACATCCATCCGCTGCCATTCTCCCCCGTCTGCGGACTCCAGAAGTTCATCCCCCAAGGTACCGCCACAGCAGGATAAGTATTACCATGCGAAAACGCAAAAGTAGACTCGGTACCCATCAAAGGATTCACGTAGTCTACAAACTCTACCGTCTTCTTTGACTGCTGACACGAAGTGAGCAGAAAAGGAAAACAGATTGATAAGAAAAACAATCTTGTAACCATATCTATTATTATTTGCTTAAGTTTCACAAGCCTTCTGTATCACTTCTCCTGCCACGTTAAAACAGAGAAAACCATGCAGAAAGCCTGTGAAACTCAGGTTAATTAAAATACCTCACTCAGATACTTCTTCGTCTGTTCCGGACGCTGGCTCATACGCAAACGCCAGACTAATTCCTGCATATTTACTACTTCAAAACTATCGTTCAGATGTCCTGCACAAAGCTTTGCCGCTCCGGCTCCACGAATATCCCCGGACTGGTTCTCAATCAGCGGATCTTCCGTCTGTCCGTGATCGGAGAAATTACTCCATGCATGCACACATACGACAGAAAAACTTTCCTGCTGTGCTTCCTGTTTCAATCTTCCGGCAATATAGGCAGGGGTACCTTCACGTTCTGCATTCCGGTTTCCAAAATTCCACAAAGAGTATTTCACCGTAATGACCGGGATATCATACCCTGCTTTATTCGTTACCCAAATAACGTCTCCTTCACCTCCTGCATAAGGGCTATACTGAAGCGCTACGATACCTTCCAACTGGTCATTGGCATCTACATAAGCCTGAAATGCTTCTTTGGCAGCCTCTGATTTTACGTTCATAGCCATTACACCCAACAGTTTCACACGATGTTGACGCATATGAGCCGAAAGGCGTTCTGCCACGACTTTCAGATTCTTCGCCCGGTCGCCATTCTCGCTATAATTGTCTACGTAATAGTAACCGCCTCCCAGCATTTCCAAAATAGAGCAATTCGGTTTTTGCTGACTCAACAGATTATCGAATTGTGCCGGTGCCATCATCGGAAGCACTGAAGCAGCAATACCATACGTCATCCGTACTTCTTCCGACTCCGCCGCATTATAGAAATCTTTAAAGTCATTCATCATCCACTGAATATTGTCACCATCGGAAAGGAAGAAAGAAACGAAATTCTTTTTCTTTGTATAATCCAGAAACTGCGGATTCTTCACGCGAGCCAATGTCGATTTCTGACGTTGAGAATAAAGCAATGAAGTCAAGGAATGATTGTAACTCCAGTCACAAGGGATCATCGGATGACCGCTTTTGGAAACCAAATCGACAAAAGCATCTTCACTTACTCCCTGTTCCCATCCGTAGACAGGTGCATTCGGTTCCAGCCAGGCAAGGATTTCTTTCAGCAAAGCTGTGTTTTGTCCGGCTATCGAAGTTCCCTGACGCTTATTCAAGTTCAATACGAAAAGTTCATTCTTAATAGCAAACTCACGCAATTCACCGGTTTGTACAGGCATAATCACCAATGCTTTGTTGCTGCACTTGTCTTTGAACTCCGCCCATGCCTGTGCAGTAGTTTTGCTTCTTGCATCATATTTCATGGTATATCCTGCTTCTTCATAATATTCCTTGTCACGGACATCCACAATAATAGAATTATAAACATGAGAAGCAACAGATGCTACGACACCGCTCTCCGGATTATGCTCAATATCCGTCAATACATATCCGTCGAACATTCCTTTCAGCTGAATAGTCACTCCATCGGACGGACCATAATCATTACGTGCCAGTTCCAGTCCGCTCTGCATCCCCTGTTCGTGGATACCCATATCTTCGAGTGCCTGCTTAGACAGTTTATAGGAATCACTACCACCGTGATCGTGCAGCCAAACAGCTATTTCACTTGTTCCCTGTTCTACGGCACGATTAGCCAGACCGGCCAATGACTGACACATCAGGTGGTACTGTAATCCGCGTACTTTCTCTGTTTGTCCCAGCTCATTACGGCTGCCTACCGTTACGACTTCCACACAATTCCAGTATTTCTTCGGTTTCACCTTCATTTCCGGCATATAGTATTGACCCACATTACTGATCGGATCATAAGCATCTGTATAAAGGGACGTGTTGTTTTCTTCGTTCAATCCTTGATTGATTTCCGGCGATTCGTACACTTCACAGCTAGCCATTGTCAAGCTGAGCAACAGTGCAGCGCCACATATAGTCGTTTTCATAATTACTTCTTTCATTTGTTAGTTAACCATTAATCAATAACCTTCATTCTGAGATAATCCATCTACCTTGTTCCGTTCATCTTGTGGAATGGGTCGTACCAGATGGTTCTTGTTCAAATTATCATATTTCACCACAAACGGATTGTATGCGGGTACACGTGTCAGCAGTGTCTGAGTACGTTTCAAGTCAAACCAGCGGTCATGCTCTCCCATCAATTCACGGGCACGTTCATCCATGATAACATTTATATCCAGATCCGTCAACTTCATTGCTTCATAAGCGGTCGCATCTTTAGCGGCACGCTTACGTATACTGTTGATGCGTTCCAATGCCAGTTTCTTGTTTCCGGCACCCAGATAAGCCTCAGCACACAACAGATAGGTATCGCCCAAACGAAAAATGACATCTTCACGAGAACCGCCTTCGCCCCATTGTATCTTGGTATCGCTGAACTTACGTACCATCGGCATACGATCTGAAGCAGTTTCTAATACAGGAAGTGCCGTAGATTGCGGATACCACACATATTCATCGTCCTGCTTGAACGGATAAAACCTTTTCGCATTATTACTCATACCCGATTTATCGTTCCAACGGGGGAAATAGATTCCCAGCTTACCGTAATCAGCATTATCCGGATTGTTTATGTAATATTCACGTTTGAACGTCGCATCATAACGGGTATCCGCTTCCGGGTCTGTATAAAGCTCGTGCGCTTTCGGATTCACCCAGTATTTACGGGAAACACTAGAGTAATCATTCTGATTCTTAATGAACAGATCCGGCTCCAATGCTACAATATTAAATCCGAACTGTGCCTGTTGCGGATTTCCATCACCCCGATAGTTCTTATCCAGTCCATATTGAATCGCCCAGATTACTTCCGAATTAGCCTGATTGTTTTCATCGAACAAAGCAGCATAGTTTTCCTGCAAAGCATAACCGGAGGCCGGATTCTCTACCAGCAAATCAAATGTCGTTGCTGCATTGGAGAAGTCGTCTGTTTCAGCAAAGGATTTGTAAGCACGTGTCAGATACATTTTCCCTAAAAAGTGAATGACTGCGGCGTTCGTTACCTTTCCGGCAGAAATCGTGGTCATGTCCAGTTTATCCTTTATATCATTCAGTTCGGTAATGATGAAAGTGTAAATAGCCTGTTCACCGGTACGTTCCGCCTGCTGGATAACGCTTGTATTCTCTTCGGTGAGCAAAGGTACGGGACCGAATGTTTCTACCAGATAATAGTAAGCCATCGCCCGGAAAAAGCGGGCTTGTGCGGTCAGCGAAGTATAATCGTTTCCTGCAATATCCGGTGTGCAACGATTCAGCAAGATGTTACTTTCCTGCACAATCTTATAGAGTACTTTCCAATAATCGCCTACAATCGGAGCAGTGGAGTTGAAAGTCTTGTCATAGCCGTTAAACATACGTTCGGCAGGTTCTTCGGAAATAGCCATGTAGATATCAGTTCCGTAATACTGCAATTCGCCTGTATTGAAAACATTGCGGTAACGGGCATTGATATCTGTCAACAATTTCTTTTGTCCTTCTTTAGTATTATAGAAATCGTCCGTTACTGCCGAGGGGTTATAACTATCCAGAAAATCGGAGCATCCGCTTAGCAAACAGATTGCTAACAGTGCCAAATATTTAATTTGTTCTTTTACTCGTTTCATAAGGTTTCAAGCATTTAGAAGGTTAAATTCACTCCAAAAGTAAATGTCATCGGATAAAGCGACAAAGACTTATATACGTCTTCACCAATCGTTTCGGGATCCGGACCGAGATAGTCGGTGAAAGTAAACGGATTCTGCACATTGATGTAAGCACGTGCATTTTTCATCTTCATCTTCTTCATCCAGTTTTCCGGAAGGGTATATCCCAACGTGATATTCTGTATTTTCAGGAACGAACCGGAGATCTTACCTAATACCTGAGTATGGTAGGATTGCGCACCGATCTGCTGGTACTCATTACTGTGGTTTTCCGGAGTCCAGTACTTCACATTCAGTTTGTTCCAGTGTTCATTATCCCATGCGGTAAACATATAAGTGAAGTCATCATTGTAGACACCACCGATACGTGCATACATATAGAAAGACAAATCCCAGTTCTTGTAAGTAAAGGTATTGGTCATACCTGCTGTCCAGTCGGGTGACGGAGAACCGAGTACTTTATAGTCACGTTCATCAATCACATAGTTCTCGTCCAGATCGGCTACACGGATATGTCCCGGCACTTGTCCGTATTTAGCAGCCAGTTCCTTATCTTCCGTCTGCCAGATTCCTACCTTTTCCAGATCATAGATCACCTTCATCGGCTGACCGATGAACCAGCGGTTAGCCAAGTCATCCTTTTTATCACCGTAGAGGTCTACAATCTTATTACGGTTCAGAGAGAAAGTCAGATTTGTCTTCCATGTGAAGTCCTTCTTTGAGACGTTCACCGTGTTCAGACCTATTTCCACCCCTTTATTGGAGGACGTTCCTATATTCTCAAGGATAGAGCCATAACCGTTGAGGTTACCTACCGAACGGGCGAAAATCAAATCTTTTGTTGTACGGTTATACACATCAATCGTACCGTTGATACGGTTATTCAGGAAACCGAAATCAATACCGTAGTTCCACTCCGAAGTCATCTCCCAACGAAGGTCTTTGTTACCTTTGCGGTCGCCTAATCCGAAAGCATTTTCACCTTTACCTCCATAGATATAATGAGTCAGGTCCAGCTTTGTCCAGGTAATATCATGGTCAATACTGTTATTTCCCGATTTACCCCAGCTGACGCGGAGTTTCAGACTATTCAGCCAGTCTACGTTTTTCAGGAAATTCTCATTCTTCATCTGCCAGCCGACAGCTGCCGACGGCATAAATCCCCACTGATTGCCGGTAGCCAGACGGGAAGTTCCGTCATATCGTCCTGTTACAGTAAACAAGTACCGATCCATCAACGTATAGTTGACACGTCCCATGAAAGAAAGCATGGATGACTCCCAATAGTAACTCTTCACATCACGAATTTCTTCGGCTGTTTCGATCGCATGCCAGTCCGAGTTGTAAGGCAGACCGTCACCGCGCATTTCCGAACCCTTATGAGTTTCTTTCTGTACGCTATACAAACCGATAGCATTCAGACGATGAATATTCTTCCAGGTTTTATCATAAGTAATGATATTGTCCCATACCCAGTTCATATTCCGTCCTTCTTTCCGGTAAGCTTCCGGTGCATTGAGACCTCCTTTGGCTTGTGTCATCGTACCTACCCATTCTCCGTAAACGTCCGAATCATACTGAACCGCAATCTGCGATTTAAAGCTCAGTCCTTTGATCGGCTGATATTCCAGATAACCGGAGAAGTTGGTATAGTTTGCTTCTTTCTCTCTTTTATTATTTTCAATCTGAACAAATGGATTGATCTTGCTGGAAGTCGGCTGACAATTAAACAGGTAGCTTCCGTCCTTATCGTACGGGCTGACCGTAGGAGGCAGGAAGTATGCATTAATCAAAGCATCATTGGCTCCTTCATTCGTGTTATTCAAAGAAACATAACTGTTGATTCCTGTTTTGAACTTATCAGAGAAGCGATATTCCAATCCGATATTGGCAGTAATACGTTCAAAACTTTCATCGCCTACCATACCGTCGTCTTTCAAGTATCCCAAGCCGAATGAGAAAGAGAGTTTGTCCGTACCTCCGGTAGCGGAAACAGAATGACTGGTAGTCAATGCATTCTGCGACAGTTCACGCAACCAGTCATAGTATTCACCATGTTTGATACGGCGTTTCTCATCATCAGTCAGGAAGTCCGGACGGCTCAGTGAAGCATCACCATACTTCTTTTTCCACAAAGCGGTGCGATAGTCTACATATTCCAGTCCATTGCCCATGTTACCAATCATTTCAGGAATACGGGTAGGAGTCTTGAAACCAACGTAACCCGAATAGTCAATATTAAAGCCCTGACGCTTGTTAGCCCCTTTGGTAGTGATAATCACCACCCCGTTTGCACCCCGCGAACCGTAGATTGCACTGGAAGAGGCATCTTTCAAGATGTCGATAGATTCAATATCGGCAGAGTTCAGATGACGCATTCCCGTTTGAGAAGGTACTCCGTCGATCACATACAAAGGTTCATTCGAGAAATTGAACGAGTTGATACCGCGAATCTCTATTTTCGTATCCGAACCGGGACGATTGGAAGTCTTGTTCACAAGTACACCACCGACACGTCCGTTCAGAGTTTCAGTGGAATCGGTAGTAAGGAGTGTACTTAACTCCTTGGTGGTAGCGGAGTGGATAGAACCTGTGAAAGCATTCTTTACTTG
>OJKP01000832.1_pt1 | contig 20409 bp, 18 predicted proteins | sample 1596521 | NCBI WGS metagenome assembly OJKP01 (sample SAMEA4350130, study PRJEB24818) | metagenome | biome: human; feature: gut; material: faeces | place: Denmark | collected 2013-09
TTCTATGTTCTTCCGCATTATCTTACAGCACCATTTAAGAAAGTTACCGAGAAAATAATGACTGAGTTTTCGGATTTGAATCTATGCCCAATTAACAACCGTCAGGGAATTGTAATTGATGGTGAAGATTCAAAGGTTATTTGCAAAGACTAATTTGAAAATTCCAGTTTGTAGACCTAAAACAGAATACCGTTCCTTACATAGCAGTCATGCGCTTCGGTGCCTGGCTGCTAATTTTTTTGCGAAAGGAGCAGTATCGAATGAAGCTTGTATTAGTGGAAAAGCCTTCGGTTGCCATGAGTCTCTCGAAAGTGATCGGGGCAGATCAGCGCGGGGACGGTTATATGGAGGGCAATGGCTACCTTGTCAGTTGGTGTGTGGGGCATCTGGTGGAACTTTCCCAGCCGGAAGCCTATGATGAAAAGTATGCAAAGTGGAAGTATGATGATCTTCCGATTTTGCCGGAACATTGGCAGTATCAGGTGTCCGCCAGCACGAAAAAGCAGTTCGGAATCCTGAAAAAGCTCATGCAGCGGAAAGATGTGGAGAGTCTGATCTGTGCAACCGATGCAGGATAGTGCGGTTGGGTGACTCAAGAGAAAGAAAAAAGAGACCTCATCTCGTCAAAAAACTAAATCATAAAAGCATCAAAGAGGGCATTCAAATGAAACAAAATCGAATTTTTGACCAGAATAGTTCTCAAAAAGCACGTTCTTGGCACTATAATATGGACACCAACCGAGCGGAAGCCCAGTTCGCTGATGGCTCTGCCATTGCCATTGACTGCCTTGCCATCGAGGACGAATACGGCAATACCCCGGCACAGCGAGCTGAACTTGATTGGCTACTATACAACAAGCCCTTGGAGTGCGTCCAGCTTGTGCTGAGTGGTGAGATTGAGCATTATCTCTCACTTGGCTGTGACCATGGCAAACTGAAAGACTAACCTCTAAATAGGCCAAACAACCCGCTACTTGCAGTCGCTGCAAATGGCGGGTTGTTTGCTTATTTTAAGTTTTTCCTTTGCTCATAGTAGTGCAAAATCAATGTAGTGCAAAATCAATGGCCCAACGGTCAAAGAAATCACAAATATCAGGCAAATCTACTGGTTTCTTATAAATGTCATTCTAAAATTCAATGGATTTTGCTATTTCTAGCACTTGTTTTTTCGACACGAAAGTCGATTTAACCCTATATTTTATGTATCTCTCGATGATTTCAAGTTTGCCATTTTGGGGGCTTGATTATTGAGAAAATTCTAAATTCCAAAAAGGTCTATCATTTTCATCAATCGCATCGTTATTGAGAATAAGCACTGCACCACCACTTAACAGAGGAGGCAGCTGTAAATAGCTTATATTATTTATTGAGAAAATGAAACGCTATTGCAACAGTTGAATACTGTATATTTTATCAAATTGATACGGATCTGATAGCAACACCTTACCGTTTGATATCACAAGAATGCTTTCGCCTTCTTTAAGATACGACAACTGAAGATTTCCTTTCAAGTAGTTTGATACGCCATAAATTATATAATTGTCATCCGTATCATATAATTGATTTTTTGCAGTCGCATAAATACAATTGTTCTTCAGGTCAACTTCTTCAATTATAAGTTCCGATTTTTTTCTTCCGAATGTATTCGATTGAAATAGAATGCAGAGAACCACTGCCACAAATGCTATGCCAACCATAATCTTCCGTTTGCATTTCATTTTATCAACCTCTGTATGAAAGGAACAGCGTATAAAGCGATTGTGTTATTCTCAATGCCCCTGTATAAGAAGTTGGATATGAAGAACCATCAATTGTGCTTCCATCTTTATGGATTCCGATAGCTACATACCCAGCTCCAGAAATATATTCTACAAGAGGACCACCACTAAAGCCACCTGTCAAATCCCAATCGCCCTTGAGATATTTTGAAGTCTGACTTCTAATATACCCAGAAGATTTACACATCCGATATCTCGCATCGGCACCATTTATTTGGCTCGGATAGCCATAAGCATACACCAACTGTGATGATGAATAATTGCTAGACTGCCAATGTAACCCAAGCCATCCCGTTTTCGTTCCTAAATTATTCTTGAGCGTAATAATCGCCCAATCCTCCGAACTTGTTCCAGCAAGATAAGAATCACTAACAATCATCGAACTTGCCGATACATTTTCGCTTCCAAAAGGTTTACTATTATCAGATCGAGCAGGTGCGACATTTACCGACTTAACGTAGGCTTTTTCCTTTATACTGTATAGATTATGTGCTGCTGTTGCAAGTGCATTAGGCCCAATCATAAATCCAGAACCATAATTTGTCCCTCCATTATTGGTCGTTATCTGTAGGCATACCGTACTACAATATGGTGTTGCCGTTGGATTATCAACAACAGTGATATCATTGCTTCCGATAATCGCATACAGATCGGATAGATCAATATCCGAAATCTTTCCATTTGGAAAATAGCCTGCAGTTGTCTCTCCATCCGTGAAGGAATTGGTTTCAACTATAATTTCCTCTATAGATTCTTCTTTTGTATCAAAATCGTATCTATGGTATCTCTCGATATGAGATTTGCTTCCATCACTTTGATTATCTGCAAAAGCAGTCAGCCCAGAGTTAAGCTCCATTGAAGAAAGAGCCACAATCCCACTTGCTTTCAAAAAAATTCTACGAGATATTTTTTCACTAGCTATTTTAATTTTCCTTCTTTACTTTTAGAGTATACACAAGATTTCTTATACATCAGTTGCTCTGCATTGGAAACACCTCCGTAAAATTTTTCATACGTTAGAGCCATCCTTATTTTAGATTTCAACTTTTACTTTCGCAAAAAAATAAATACCACTGATTTTTTATCCAATAGCCGTGCTAAGATTTATCTCTATGGGATTCAACACATGCGTCTGCTGGCACAACCAAGCCCAATTGTTCACTGTAGTAGTAAACAAGTCGTCATAGTTGTTGTCATATGCAAAATCAAATGTGTCATGAACGGTAATCAAGTAATACATTATAGAATTACCAATCATGAAGCCTGTTCCAGAGGTGCTTACCCTATGCAATGCATAGAATAAATCTGCATTATCAGACTTTTGAATTGTAAAAGACCAACTTCCTCCACTAAAATCTTTCAAGCCACTATTAAGTACTTTGTTTTTATAATTATTAAAAACTGTTGTCGTGTTTAACTTGTCAAGCAATGGCGTCGAAGAATCCGTCACACTCTCAGAATAGTCAATATTATATACAGAGAATTCAACCATAAGAGCCGCACATTCATATCCCTTATCCCGTGCAATTTGCGCAGCTGCCAACCATGCAAGCTGTGTATTATTTAACAAATTTCCAGATGCACGTGTTTGATCTTCATCTTTCATCTTATCGATAAACTTATTTAATTCATCTATCGACATTCCCGAAAAATCAACATGATACTTATCATTCATGCTTTGAATAACAGGATTGCTAGCTTTACGGCTGCTTATGTTAGCAGCATAAGACACAGTATTTATCGAAAACAAAAAACACACTGAAAGAATTAATGATACGAACCTCTTCATAACGAACCTCCTTAAATTCTGTACTCTACTATATAAATTGTGTGCTTCTCATCATCCCAGACAACGAGACTAAAATTCACATCTTCAGAATGTAAAAGCAATGTATTCATTTCGGCTTCCGAGCGTAGTTCCTTATGCTGACTATTATCATAAAGAAAAAAATTTCCACTTGCAATTTCAGGAATCACAAAATCTAATCCAAAATATGACGACACATTTTTTAATATAGAAGATATGGTTGGAGAATCATTAATTTTCTCCCATGAATCGAGTTGATGAATAATTTTGGCTGCATCCACATCGTAGTATACCGCTAACATTATCCCATCATTTTGCAATCCGCCATAAGCCTCATATATCAACGATTCAGAGTATGTTGCTTTTCCAATTTTGAATTGTTTCAAATAATCTCGTTTTTCATATTTGCTTTTTCTTCCAAGCATAAAGCCCAAAAGCAAGCACAGTGCGACTATAGCTAGGTATCGGATAACTCGCGTTGGTCTCGCCTTTATAATTACCTCACACCTTTCTAACTTGCTGAAATATATAACAAACTCCACTTATCTACTGGTACTTCCGGTAATGGTTTCGCTCCGTCCATCGGAATAGCTAAAGGTCGCAGAATACTCAAGCCTATAAGATTTTCCGGGCTTAGTGTTAAAGCTACTGCTCACCATGCAGGTTGAGGTCGTGCTGCTGTTTGAGCAGCTACTTACTTTTTGCCATGTTCCAATTGTCCCCTTTTCATAGAGAACGCCTGAAACGCTGATTTTCTTTACTCCAGTTCGAGTCTGGGCATCAACCTGATAGTATGTTTGGTAAATAGATCCGTTGACCGTACTATCGCCTACATACCGTTCAGACTTTTCAGCGGCCATTGCGGTGCAGGCAAAGCTCAAGAGAATCACCGCTGAAACAACAATGGACAACAAACGCTTTTTCGACATAGACATACACCTCCGTTTTTTTGCTCCCATCAAGAGCCTTTGTATAATCAACGCAATTCGCATTCGCTTCGTTTCAATTTTCAGGAGAAAATTTTTCAAATTTTCCATCTTTGTAAGTTCAGACAAAAAGAAAGCCAGACATTTGTGAACTCTCACAAGTGTCCAGCTTTCTTAACGGATACCTTCCGCAATTTTCATAATCTCATCGTATGGAATGTTTCCCATAACGGTATGTGTAATCCCCCGATGTTCCCAACTTAGAGTATAAACATTCTTTCCATGTTCATCCGTACTGGTTCCAAGTACACCATCTGCTTCTCCGACCTTTACGGTTTCGTACACTGTATGCTCATTATCAAACAGGGACTGCTGCCCTGGCTGGATAATTGAGCAACGGACTGTGTAGCTTTCCTCTGTTTCTTTTGACGAGTAAACATGTAAAAAGTTTTCTGCTCGCTCAAATTTCTGCACATCGTCCATTTCAAAGCCGTTCGGCACATAATGGTCGCTGTATCCATCCGGGAGCCACTCCAGCGGTTCGCCATCCACCTGATAAGTCAGCTGCATCTCAATGGGCAGAAATTTTTGAATCATCGTATAGACTGCCCTGCGGAAATCAGCGCTGACCGCAAGAGCACCAACCGTCAGCATTACGAGTGTCAATGCCGCAATTAGTACTCGTTTCAACACTGGGTGGTGCTTTTTCTTCTTTAAGGCCTCTGTCATTCGTTCGTCCCATTGGGACGTATCTGGGTAGATTTCCTCAAACTGCTTTGGCGTTGGAAGCGAATCCAGTTCTCTTTGCGCATCTGCACGAAGTGCCATCATCAAAGCCGCATCAAATGAAATGTCTGTCCGCTCACTCATGGCTGTTCATCTCCTTCCATAATAGTTTTCGTCCTCGAAAGAGCCGTGTTCGTACCACTTCATCCGTTAATCCCAGCGATTTTGCAATCTCACGGTTTGTATATCCCATTGCCAAAAGGCGTAGCGGATCACGGTACATCGGTTTCATTTGGCCAATCAGTTCTGTTAGACGTTCAATGTTATCGGTGCTAACTGCTGCATCATCCGGCACCGGAGCGGCATCTGGTTCGTTTGGGACATCTTCCAGCAATTCTTCTCGTTGTTTGCGAAGCATATCATATGCACGGCTTCTACTACAACTAACGAGATAAGCAGCGAGTTCGTGACAGTTTTCTCGATGAATTTTAGAAAAATTTTTTGCAACGTACAAAAATACCTCTTGTAGCACATCCTCTGCCAGATACGAATCATCCATGATTTTGTAAGCGGTATGGTAAACCAGCCGTTTGTATGTATTGTACACCTCGGTAAAATCTTCTTCAAAGTTTCGATCATCAAGCACACTTAGATATAACGCAAGCAACGCAGTCACCTCTATTCACATTGATTGTGTGTAGTGTACCACGAACCAATAAAAATGTCGAATACAACCAACTTTTGAAAAGGAGCGTGATGCCATTGACCCAACCGAAAACCGATCTCGCCTATCTCCGCAGCGAGAAAGCCAAAGCAGAACAGCAGCTGCGCTACTACCAGCACCGGGAGAAAATTCTGGAACACCAGATACCGGAGCTGACCCGCAAGGCCCGTGTGCATCGGCTGTGTACCCGTGCCGGAATGCTGGAAAGTTTTCTGATTGCGCCGGAAGAACTCACCAACGATCAGGTGATGGAGCTGCTGAAAATTGCGTTCCGTCAGCCGGAAGTTGCGCTGGCTCTTGCAAAGATGATTCACGACCTGCACGAAAGCCGCAGCGTTCCGCACCCTTTAGAATAAAGGGCGCAATTATACACCGTTCCGGTGAAATTGCGGTCTTGCAGACGGCTCGATGAAATCGAAGCTGGCGTTTGTGCGCCAGCCCGATTCCATCCCAAGGAAAACTGCATTTTCCTTGCGCTGCTTTGCAGCTATCCTTTTGCGGCTCCCGCCTGAGATCGAAGCGCATGGCACTCCGTTCTAAGGCGGCGAGCAAAACCGAATACAATTCCAGACCGTTCACCAAGAGCAATCTTGCTGGGCGGTCTTTTTGTTTGGGGGTGATGCCTATTCCGTGTCCGCATTTCAAAATTACCATCGTCAAGCGCAGCCAAGGGCAGTCCGCTGTTGCCGGGGCCGCTTACCAAAGCGGCGAACGGCTGTTCAGCGAGTACGACCAGAGAACAAAATTCTACAACAAGAAGAAAGAGCTTGTCCACGCTGAGATCATGCTGCCATCCTATGCGCCGCCCGGATATGCAGACCGGGCGACCCTCTGGAACGCCGTAGAAGCTGTGGAGAACCAGTGGAACTCCCAGCTTGCCCGGCGCATCGTGCTGGCGTTCCCGGTGGAGGTGCCGAAGGAGCAGTATTTGTCCATGATAAAAGAGTTTTGTCAGGAGCAGTTTGTTTCCAAAGGGATGATTGCCGACTTTGCCATCCACGACAAGGGAGATGGAAACCCACACGCTCACATTCTGCTGACGCTCCGGGCAATAGATGAACACGGCAAGTGGCTCCCGAAAGCCAGAAAGGTGTACGACCTTGACGAGAACGGTGAGCGCATCCGGCTCGCTTCCGGCAACTGGAAGTGCCACAAGGAAAACACGGTGGACTGGAACGACCAGAAGTATGCCGAGGTCTGGCGGCATGGCTGGGAGACCATTACCAACCGCTATTTGGAAGCGGCTGGCCGCCCGGAACGTGTTGACCTGCGCTCCTTTGAGCGACAGGGCATCCAGCAGATACCGACCGTGCATCTCGGTCCCGCCGCACACCAGATGGAAAAGCGTGGAGTGGAAACTTTTCTCGGCAACCTGAACCGGGATATTCGCGCCGCCAATAGCCTGATGCAGTCCATCCGCAGTGCGATTCGTGGGCTGCAACGCTGGATCGCAGACCTGAATGAAAAGAAGCAGATTCTTTTGGATGCACTGGAACAAGCCAAGGAGCCAATGCTGTCCGACCTGCTGGTGGATTACTTCAACCTCCGCAACGAGCAGCGCAGCGATTGGTCTGGCAAGGCAAAACTGAAATGCACTGTCCGAGACTTTGAGGAAGTCAAACGGGCGGTGGACTATCTGAAAGCCCATTCTCTGAACACCATCGAGGATCTGGATACCGCAATTTCTAACCTGAACCAGACCGCCGCCCCTCTCCGTAGGCAGTTGAAGCAGAACGAAAACCGTATGCGGGCAATCGCCCAGATCAAGGATGCTGCCGCCGCCCATGCCAAGCTGAAGCCCATCCACGACACCTTTATCAAGAAGAACTTCAAGTTGACCAAGGACGCTTATGCCGCCCAGCACAAAGAGGAGCTGGACACCTTTAATAAAGCTGTCCGCACTCTGATGAAACTGAACGGCAGCACAGCGGTGGATTTTTCGGCATTGGATGCCGAATTTTCTGCGCTGCAATCCGGCAGCGCAGAACTGCGTACCAAACTGGAAACCTTGCAGCCGGATGTCTCTGCCCTGAAAAATATCCGCAAGTATATCGACATGGTGCTGAATAAGCAGCAGCTTTCCACACCGGGCGGCAAGCCCCCGGAGAAGGAATCGGTGCTGAAACAGCTGGAGCAGCTTCAGCAGAAAAAGTCCAACTACAAAACGATTTCTACCACCCCAAACCGCGAAGAATCGCTCTAAACGATCTTTCTGTCACCGATATGCCGTTGCAATCAGTGGCAGAAGTACATAATTCATTTGTTTTTTGCTGGCTTTTGGCTATTCTCGCTGGCTAGTGAGTAGAGGCGTACTTTTAAGGCAGAAATTTTCTCCAACACCCCCCATTTTAGGCCACTTTTTCTGTTAATAGTAGAAGCGCCTCTTTGAAAGCCGGTCATTTGTGACCTTTTTGTTAATTCTCAAAAAGATGGTTGTCTTTGGGCTGTTTTCGTTGCCTACCTATTGAGAGGATTTTTTCAAAAGCGGAGATTTGGTCTCAAGAATTACAATTCAATTACAAGTTTCTCACCAATGCTACGAAACAGGCGTTCTCGATGCCTACCAAGTGTAGGGCATCTTTTTCAAGACCATTCTCGGACTATTATGACGTTTTGTTTACAAAATTGCTTGCAATGCTACGAAATGGCCTTTTTCATCGGCTACCAAGTAGAAGGATGTTTTTCGTCCGTCAAAGTCCAGAAATCTTCCATATGTTCCTTGACAAGTGAATAGTTCAATCGTCCGGTACTTCACAAAAGGTACTTCTGTAACTCGCAGCCCGGTCATAACGAAGACGGGGTGGCTGAAATGCCAATGGTGCGGTGCAAGCCCGCCGCCGGACGATTCCCCACTCCTAGGGAAGTCGAGGACCAATATGGGAGACCTTAACTTATTAACGCAGTTGAGCACTTGTTTCGTGCTTTTCTGCGACTGGAGAATTGGAACCCACCAATTCTCGTTACATACTCTTTGTTCCTGATTTCTGCTTCAGCTGGAGGTGATCAACATTTCAGAATATCTTACCACGCAAACTCCGCTGCCGCCGTTTCTCCCATACCCACGCTTCCTTTTGGAACTTGACCTGAGTCAGACTGCAAAAATGACTTATGTGTTGCTACTCGACCGTGCCACGCTCTCGCAGAAAAATCTCTGGATAGATGAACGTGGATTCGTGTTTGTCATTTTTACGATTTGCTCTTTGGCTGAGCAGCTAGGGCGCAGCACTGTCAGTGTTTCCAGTGCGCTTAAGGAATTGGACGCTGCGGGATTGATTGAGCGCAGACGAACGCGGTTTTCTTCGCCCAATCACATCTTTGTGAAAATTCCAAATGTTGAATAGTTCTGCGTTTTTCACGATTCAAGAACCGCCAAAATCACGATTCTGTGATGCAGATTCTTAATGGCATCTGCAAAAGATATTTTTCCTATGCAGTATAGCAGCCTTTAAGACTGTATCGAAGAAAACTTTCACCTAACCAACGTAATAAAACAAAAAGAGAAAAACGAATAGAATCCATCCATTCCTTTCCGTATTTGCACCACATGAATGAGGAGGTCTGCCCTTGAACAAAGAAAAATCTGAGAAGAAGCCCACCACACGCAAACGTGCGCCGAGAAGTCCGAAGTCCGTGCGCCTGATCGTGGAACGCCATTATATCGGCAATGTGCCGATGAATACGCTTTTTCAGCGGCTTGTGGAAGAAGAAATTCGTAAAACTGCCGAATCGTATCTCGCCGCTGGCTAATTGGACGTTTTACTGCGGAAAAGGGCTTGCATCGTCACGCAGCATCCGCTACAATGTGATTGATGAGGTCTCTTTTCCATTATGGAGGTACACATGGAAAAGGACAAAAAAGTAACTGCTTTATACTGCCGACTGTCAAAAGATGACGGTTCAAACAGCGAAAGCCTGAGCATCCGCACTCAAAAGGCGATGCTTATGGAGTATGCCACACGCAACGGTTTCGGGAATTGCCAGTACTATGTTGATGATGGTTACAGCGGTACGAACTCTGACCGCCCTGCCTTTCAGGAACTTCTGGATGATATCCGGGAAGGAAAGGTGGCAACAGTCATTACCAAAGACCAGTCCCGACTTGGACGCAACCACATCGAAACCGGAACGTATATGGAAATCTTCTTTCCTGAACACGGTGTCCGCTATATTGCAATCAACGATGGTTATGATTCCAACGAGCAATCTCAGATGGATATTGCCCCGTTCCGAAACATCATCAATGAAATGTACGCCAAAGACACTTCCCGAAAGATCAAGAGTGCCCTTCGGACACGCAAGAAAAGTGGAAAGTATATCTCCAGCGGCGCACCGTTTGGCTACCAGAAAGACCCTGCCGACCACAATCACCTTGTGATCGACCCGAACACCGCCCCCGTTGTTGAGTATATCTATTCAATGGCAGAGGAAGGGCTGGGGCTTCACCGCATCGCCAAGCGGCTCCACGATGAAAAAGTCTTGAAGCCGTGTTACTACAAGAAAGAGATGTTTGGCCGCTTTATTGATGATGAAAAGATGTATGATTGGGACAGTGCCTATATCAGTCAGGTTCTGCACAGCCCAGTCTACGCCGGACACATCATCTACGAAGCCAAGCCCACCGTGTCCATGAAATCCAAAAAGCGGCGTTATATTCCGTTTGAAGAACGCGCTATCGTTCCGAATACACATGAAGCAATCATCCCACAAGACCGTTGGGAGAACGTGCAGCGAATCCTTTACAGCCGTTCCAGTAGTTTTATGTGCGATAAGACCGACTACGACAATATCTTCAAAGGCATCGTCCGCTGTGCAGACTGCGGCAGAACGATGTTAGTCAAGGTCGAGCACAGGCGCAAACGTAACAGTGTTCTGGATCAGACCTTTTATTGTTGCAGCACTTATCGGAAATATGGTGCGAAAGCCTGTGACTCGCATAATTTGGAAGCCCGTGTTCTGCATGAAGCTGTCTTTGCGGACATTCAGGCACACGCAAAGGCCGCTGTGAGCAATCGGGAAGCCCTTGTGAAGAAGATTGCAAATCAGATGCACCTCCGGGTGTCCTCTGACCGGGCGCAGCACAAACGGGATTTGAAGCAGTGTAAAGCACGAATCGCAGAAATCGAAGACCTGTATGCAAAACTTTATGAGGACGTATCAAAGGGACTTCTCCCGGAGAAACGTTTTCAAATGCTTGCAGATCGCTACGACAAAGAACAGGCTGAACTGACCGAGAAGATTGAGCAGTACGAGCGGGAAGGCCGTGCTGAACACGATCAGCTGGACAAGATTCAGGATTTTATTGATGAAGTCAGCAAGTACGCTGGCATCACCGAACTGAACTATAAGATTCTGCATCAGCTGATTGACAAGATTCTGGTATCCAAAGCGGAAAAGGTCGATGGCGAATACGTCCAGAAAATCCAGATTTTCTACCGCTTTATCGGCCCATTGGATGCCATCGAGTAACAATGTCAGAAAAGTCACCTCCGAGAACTATCCTACAGATGCAGGGCGTTAGGGAGAACTGATTTTCCGACAGGATTACCATCAGTGCGGCTGCAAAAAGCCGGTGGAACGACTTTGGATTTCCTCGATGGAGGACAGTGCTATCCGGGAAGGCTTTCAGAAGCTCAGAACGGGAACAGAATATGATGCCTTATATGAGGCGGCTTTATGCAGGGAGCGTGCCGACTGGATTGTCGGAATCAACGCCACCCGGCTTTTTTCATGTCTGTATGGGCAGACCCTGAATGTGGGGCGCGTGATGACACCAACGCTTGCGATGGTGGTTATGCGAGATGCAGCAATCCGGGCGTTCAAGCCGGAGCCGTTCTACTCGGCAGAATTAAAATTTCGGGATTTTCAAGCGGGCGGTGAGCGAATGAAAGAAAAAGCAGAAGCAGAAAAACTGGTGGCAGAGTGTTGCCAGGCAGGAAGTGCCATCATTACCAAGGTAGAGCAGAAAGAAAAATCAGAGAAGCCCCCGGCCTTGTTTGATCTGACATCGCTTCAGAGAGAAGCAAATCGGCAGCTGGGATTCACTGCCCAGCAGACCCTGGATTACACACAGGCTCTGTACGAGAAGAAACTCGTGACATATCCCCGTACCGACAGCCGGTATCTGACGGATGATATGGCACCGCTGGTGCCGGAACTTGTTTCTGTGATCCAGCAGAGCTTTCAGATTCAGGCGGATGTACCGGCACCGGTGAATGCAGCGCAGGTCATCAATTCTAAGAAAGTCACCGATCACCATGCCATTATCCCTACAAAAACAGCGGCGGGGTTATGACATTTCCTCTCTTCCCAGTGGAGAACAGGCGATTCTTACCATGCTGACGGTGCGGCTGATTTGCGCGGTAGGCACTCCCTGCCGCTATGCAGAGACCATAGTAGAAGCCGAGTGCGCCGGTCAGAAGTTCCGCACGAAAGGCAAAACAGTCACGGATATGGGCTGGAGACAGTATGCAGGAAAGCCGGTTGAAGAGACTGAGAAGAATGCAGAGGCAGGTGAACTTCCGATACTTTCGGAAGGCATGACACTGGAACTTGCCGGTGTCGATCTGAAAGAAGGCAAGACCAGCCCACCCAAGAGGTTTACCGAAGATCTTCTGCTTTCAGCGATGGAAAGTGCCAGCTCGGATGAATTTCCGGCCGGTGTAGAGCGAAAAGGCATCGGCACACCAGCTACACGCGCTGCCATCATCGAAAAACTGGTGCAGAAAGGCTTTATCGAGCGTAGGGGTGATAAGAAAACGAAATACCTTTGCTCTACGGACAAGGGAAATGCACTGGTGACGGTGGTGCCGGAACAGATTCAGTCCCCATCCATGACGGCAGACTGGGAGGAAAAACTGCTGAAAATAGAACACGGCGAGTATGACGGTGATGCCTTTATGGGCGAAATCAGCAACATGGTGAGCGGACTTGTCAAAACCTACGAGGCTGTGAAAGGTGCCGATGTGCTGATGCAGCCAGAGCGCAAGGTCATTGGCTCCTGTCCCGCCTGCGGCAGTGATGTCTGCGAAACGGCAAAGGGATGGTTTTGCAAGGACAAGAGCTGTAAATTTGCACTCTGGAAGGAAAACAGGTTCTTTCAGACACTGGGAAAGCAGATGACAGAGGAACTGGCAAAGCAACTGGTAAATCAGGGAAAAGCACGGCTTACCCATTGCTATTCCAGGAAGTCTGGACGTTACTATGACACAACCGTTCATGTAGAGACCGGCGAGGACGGTGCAGCAGCATTTAAGCTGGAGTTTGGAGGTAAAAAATGAGCATGAAAATGATGAATGCAGCTTATCTGGTGGATAATGTCGCTCTGCTTTCCTTGCAGGAAAAGCAGGACGGCGTGGAATTCCATTGCTTTGATATGGACAGCAAGGTGCAGACCACCGAGGGACACATTGGCTGGGATGTGTTGGATAAACAGCCGTTTTCTACGCTGGAAGAAAGCGCGAGGATGGCGGCATTCCAGAAGATTCCCCAGCTTGATGGTCTTGCCGTTGCACCGGTAGCTCCGGAGATGCTGGAGCAGGTACGCGGCGGCAGAAAGGTTCTCTGGCAGATGAAAAAGGCTGATCCTGAGCTGGAGAATGCAAAAAATATCCGGTTTATCACCAGCAACTACGAGGATCGGTTCAAAATTCCGGATGGCAGTGCAGTGGAGATCGAGTATCCGAACCGGAAGTTCTCAGCTCGCTGCGAATATATAGACGAATATCATTTGCGCCTGGGGTATGATGTTTTGCACATCTGTCAGCTGGCAGAAATGCTGGAACGCGGCGGTGGTACATGCCGCCCGGAGCCGCTGATTACGGAAGAACGCAGTGCATGGGATTTGGGAAGCAAGGGCTTTCTTGCCATTCAGACCTGTGAGGACGGTTACGACTATACCTTATATCATAAGGACTTTACGGAAATTGACGGTGGACAGATTGACAACCCGGAAATCAGCATGAATGCAGCCAGAGACCAGATTCTTTCGGATTATGGGTTTGGTGGACGCACCATGATGCGGATTGACTATGATGAACTTTGTGATCGAGCAGAGGATGTAGAAGTCAGCAGACGGGAATCTGTGCTGGGTAAACTCTCGGATTTGTCTTCCAGAACGGATACGCAGGTGAAAGCTGCGAAGGCGAAGGAGGCTGAGCGATGAAGTACAAGTTCACGAAGGCGGAGCAGGAAACCGTCATCAATTTTGACAATGAACTGGATACCGCCAGTATTTACACCCATGACAGCCGCCTGATTAAGAAGCTCCGGAAACTGCGAAAACAGTATCCGGAGCAGTTTATTTTGGAGCACCGGGAGCATGGGTCGGTCACGTATACGATTCCCAAACGCTGTGTCGGTATCCGACCGCCTTACAGTGAAAAGCGTCGGGAACAGCAGCGACAGGAAGCAAAGAAAAACGGCCTGCCGTTTATGGAGAAGGGAGAAATGAATGATGGCAAGAATTGAAAAATGGGATGAAGTGCATGGAACGCAGGCACCGGACGAAAGAATGATGGCATTTCTCGACAGTACTACCGACCAGTATGCGATTTTGCAGCTTCGCCGCAGCGAGGATACGGTATATGAACGCTTTTCGTCTATGCGCGAACTGGAACGGATGGGGCTGGAGCCTGATATTGACCATTATGAGGTGGTGTATACGGCTCCGCTTCTTCCCTACAAGGATCAGAATACGATGTTGGAGGAACTGTATGCGAAATTCAATGTTTCCCGCCCTGATGATTTTACTGGGCATAGTCTATCTGTGTCTGACATCGTGGCTTTACGGCAGAATAGTGTTGTAAGCTGTCACTATGTGGATTCCATCGGATTCAAGGAACTGCCCGGATTTTTGAAACCGGAGAACTACCTGAAAGCCGCAGAAATGGCGATGGAGGACGATTACGGCATGATCGACGGCGTAATCAATAACGGAAAGAAGGAAGAACCGGCGGAGAAAGCATCGGTTCTGGATCAGCTGAAGGAAAAGCAGGAGGCGGTGCCGCCTGCACCGCCTCGCAGGTGCTGCGAAGAAAAGGAGTTATAAATGCGGTTTACGGATGACGAATGGATGCTCATGATGCTTTACAGCCCTGGCACACGGACAGGGCTGATCGAAGAGCTTCAAAAGATGCAGAAAAGTCTGACCGGAAGGGACAGAAATCTGCGCAGGTGGACGGCCTCGCTGCTTGCAAAACTGGCAGAGATGACGGATGCAGAATATGAGGCACTGGATTTGTATCCGGACGAATAAAGGAGAGGAGGAAAAAGACAGATGATGACGAAAACGGCTTATTATATGCAGATGGCGCAGGAAGCTGCGGCACAGATCACTGGCAGCAAAGAGCAGTGGACAGCGTTTTTGACCACATCCGCACGGCTTTATAAGTATCCCTTTGCGGAGCAGCTGATGATCTATAAGCAGAGACCAGAAGCAACGGCCTGTGCAGAGTACGATCTCTGGAATGATCGGATGAACCGCTATGTGAAGCGTGGCTCCAAGGGCATTGCTCTTTTGGACATGCGCGGCGAGCAGCCGAAACTGCGGTATGTATTTGATGTGGCAGATACCGGAGAACGGAAGAATTCCCGACCGGTACAGCTCTGGAAAATGAATGCGGAGCATGAGCAGCCAATCATTCGCGCACTGGATGCAGCATTTGATGTTTCTGCCGGTGCTGGGTCTCTGGAAAATCATATCATGGAAGCGGCAGAACGCCTTGCAAGGGATTACTGGGAGGAAAACCGCAGGCAGATCAGTGACATCGTTGCAGATTCCTATCTGGAAGGATATGATGAACTCAACATCGGAGCTTCCTTTAAGAGAGCTGCCGCTGTCAGCATCGCATATTCCGTCTTTACCCGGACGGTGGGCAATGCAGATGACTATTTTGAGCACGAGGATTTTCTGGACATCTTTGATTTTAATACGCAGGCTGCAGCCAATGTGCTGGGAACTGCGGTCAGCGAAATGTCCAGCCAGATCTTCCGGGAAATTGAACGCACGATCCGAACCTATGAAAGAGATAAGCAGGCAGAAAGGAGCCAAAACTATGATGGAGCTGAATTACACGAAGAACGGCGATTACCTGATTCCGGACATCCAGTTGTCGGTGCAGGAACAGAAGCCCCTGGGCAAGTACGGGAGGATGCGCAGAGCGTTCCTGCAGGAGAACAACACGCTGCTGTACAATCACCTGATCCTGACCGAGAAGCTGTATCCGCACCTGTGGGAGATTCAGGAGACCGCGACCGCACGGATGGAGCAGATGATGCTGGAGCTTCTGAAAGCGAATCCGGCACCGGACAAGAAATCGAACCAAATGGCCTGGGTGCAGCACATGAACATGTTGAAAGCGCAGGTAGAGGAAGTCATTCTGACGGAACTTATCAACAGTTAAACTTTATGAGCCTGTTTCAGTCCGAAGCAGAGCAGATTCAGAAAATTGATGCGGCGGCAGAAAATGCAGCCAGAGAAGCGGAGAGCGAAAAGCCCTCCGCTTTTGTCATTTCTGAGGATGAAATCGACCGGATGCTGCGGACAGGCTCCAATTTTGAAGGCGGAAAGATCCGTATTTATGCGCTGTATCAGCAGCAAGGGGACGCAAAAGAACGAGCTGCATTCTTGAAAGCGGAATACGGTCTTGGTGGCCACAGCTATACCTTTATGGATGGCAGTCGCGGTTTTGCCGATTATAACGGAAGAGGTATTCTGCTTCGCAATTATGACCATGACCGGGAAGTGCGACTCACATGGTCGGCGGTGGATAAGCGGTTAGACCGGCTTGTGGAAAATGATCAGTACCTGACCGCGCTGGAAATGGAAGAGTATCGGAAGCTGGAGCAGGAATACGGCGCGCCGCTTCCTATGCCGACTGCCGCCCATGTGTTTCCGCCAACGCCACCGGAACGCTACGATACCGGAAATGAGCATGTGGACAACATGCTGAATACGGCTGCGGATGTATATGCCCGGAGTGAACTGGCGGCACCACAGCGGTTTACCGTGATGGAGACAGACGATGGTTATGCGGTCTGGGATGATATTCAGGACGGCATTCATGTGGAGCCGGATGGTGTCAGCGAAGAGTTTACCAGCGAATGGGAGGCAGAGACCTACCGCCAGCAGTTGATTGAAAAAGTTCAGGAACGGGAAGCAAAAGACTGGCTCTATGTTGAACAGAGCAAGCAGAATTTGCAGCAGGACATTCCATTTCCGGATGTGGAATCCGAAGAAGCACCGGAATCGGCTCACGCAGAGACAGATCCTCTGGTGCTGGAAATGCAGGAACACGCCAGAGAACTTGCCAGAGAGTCAGGCTATGCACCGGATGAACGATTTGTTGTCACGATGACCGGCGAGAACTTCCCGGATTCTAAGGATGCGTTTGCCATCTGGGATTATGTTAAAGAAGAGTATTACGGATATTCGGACGGAAAAGTGCAGACATTTGCCGATTATGTGAGTGCGTCAGAGGCGTTGCAGGAGATTCGCGGCAGGAATATGGAGGCTGAAAAAGAGCCTGCAACTGTGCAGCCAGAACCGGCAGCTCCGGTGCAGCCAGATTATCGTGTCGGCGATACGCTGTATCTGGACGGAAAGGCATTTACGATTGAAAAAGTCGGGCTTTTTGATGTGGAGCTTCGGGACCCGGATTCCGTGTATCCGATCTTCCGCTCGGAAAGCAAGGAGAATCTGGCAAGACTTTTGGAGCATGAGGAAAATGTTCACCTGCATAATCTGGTGGTTGATCTGAATCCTGGCAGAGAAAAGCAAAGTGAGGAACAAAAATCGGTAATTCCAGAGACAGAGCCGGAGAACACTCATGCAGAAAACTATCGTATCAACAGCTTTCATCTTGGCGAAGGCAGTCCCAAACAGAAATTCCGTGCCAACATGGATGCTATCTACACGCTGAAAACCTTAGAAAACCAGCACAGGGATGCGACACCGGAAGAACAGGAAACACTGGCCAATTATGTCGGCTGGGGCGGGCTGGCAGATGCCTTTGACGCAGAGAAAACTGCCTGGGCAGGCGAATATAAGGAGTTGAAAGCAGCTCTTACGGAAGAAGAATATGCCGCAGCCAGGGCTTCAACTCTGAATGCGCATTACACCAGCCCTACCGTGATCCGTGCAATCTATGAAGCATTGGACGGTATGGGATTTGAGAAAGGCAATATTTTGGAACCGTCGATGGGTGTCGGTAACTTCTTCGGTATGCTGCCGGATTCCATGCTGGGAAGCAGACTGTATGGTGTGGAACTGGATTCCATCACCGGGCGTATTGCGCAGAAGCTGTATCCGCAGGCAGAAATCAAGGTGGCAGGCTTTGAAACCACCGACCGGCGCGACTTCTATGATCTGGCCGTGGGCAATGTGCCCTTTGGCAACTACCGTGTCAGCGATAAGCCCTATGATAAACTCGGATTTTCTATCCACAACTATTTCTTTGCCAAGGCATTGGATCAGGTTCGTCCCGGTGGTATTGTGGCCTTTGTTACCAGCCGCTATACGATGGATTCCAAGAATCCGGACGCGCGAAAGTATCTGGCACAGCGGGCAGAACTGCTGGGAGCCATTCGACTTCCCAACAACGCATTCCGTGCCAATGCCGGTACAGATGTGGTTTCGGATATCATTTTCCTGCAAAAGAGAGACCATCCCATTGATATCGAACCGGATTGGGTGCATCTGGGGCTGACATCGGAGGGGATAACCCTCAACAGCTACTTTGTTGACCACCCGGAAATGGTGCTGGGTGAGATTACAACGGAAAGTACCCAGTACGGCAAGGAAGAATGTACGGTCATTCCGATTCCGGATGAGGATCTGGGAGACCAGCTGCATGAGGCTGTGCAGCACATCGGCGGGCACTATGAAGCGCAGGAGCTGGCACCGGAGGAAGAACTGTCCTTGCAGGGCGAAACCATTCCGGCAGACCCCAATGTAAAGAACTTCTCCTATGCAGTAGTGGATGGGGATGTCTACTTCCGTGAGAACAGCATCATGCGGAAAGCTGACCTTTCTGCGACAGCCACCGGCAGGATCAAGGGTATGGTGGAACTTCGTACCATTGTGCAGGAATTGATCGACTATCAGCTGAACGATTATCCGGAGGACGCGATTGCCCAGAAACAGCGGGAACTGAATGTGGCCTATGACCGATTCGCCGATCAGTATGGACTTATCAATTCCCGTGCAAATGCACAGGCTTTTTCGGAAGATTCGTCTTATTATCTGCTTTGCTCTCTGGAAAACGTAGACGAAAACGGCAGGCTGGAATCCAAGGCGGATATGTTCACCAAACGGACGATTCGACCGGAACGGGCTGTTACCAGCGTGGATACTCCGGCTGAAGCTCTGGCAATCTCTATCGGAGAGCGCGGCAGAGTGGATTTGCCCTATATGTCGGAGCTTTTAGGTACACCGGGGGAATATGAAAAAATCCAGCAGGAACTGGATGCTGAGCAGCTTGAAAGCCAGCGAAGCGTCGAAGCCAACACCCGGTACGCCGGATTCCACATCACAGAGAACGGGCAGGAACACTATCTCTCCACCAAAAGCGGCCAGGAATTTTTGGATATGGCGCTCCTCATGCGGCGCTATGTGCGCGGCACATTCGGTGATAAGGCAAAGGGATTCGCCCAGTGCATCTATGGCGCAGAGGAGATCTCACCCCAGCGGTTTGAGCAGTTGGCCGCATGGAGGCTGGAGAACCTCGGCAAAGTCACCGGCCTGGTGGAGATCGACTTCGACAAGGGGCTGCTCTCCGCCCTCAACATTATGGATGACTGGCAGAGCTTCCGGCTCAAAGATGTATCCTCCGCCGCCTACTTTGCGGACAAGAGCGGCCACGTGAACAAGGAGGTTCGCTGGAATATTTTCCTCTCCCGGCTGGAGGGCAAGCAGCTCACCAGCCATACGCAAGCCCCGGTCGAGCTCCACGGTTCACGCAGATTACGGCCAGAGGAGGTCACTTTTTCTGACGAGGTCTCCGAGCTCGACGGCCGATTGAACTTCTACATGGACTGCTCTTTCAATCCCGATGAGGTCTTTGGAACCCATGTAGATTCGGCGGACAACAACAACTGGCTCAATATCTATGCCGAATATGACCTGGAGAACAGCCAGGTATGCGACGCTCTCAAAGTCATCCTCTGCCGTGAGGATGGCTTTGATTACGAGATGGCTTACCAGCTCAATGCCGCGGAAAAGAGTGCGATCCTGGACAAGATGGACCAGTACTGCCGAGAAAAATACGGGCAATCTCTGCTGGAGTTTGCGGCAGAGATGGAATCGGAGATCACAGCGATGGAAACGCCGCAGATGTGACCGGCCTGATAACGCCCTGTTGGACCGCTGTGCGCCCCTGTGAGCCGCTTTGCCGCCGGGGTGGCATCCGTACCCCTCCACCGGCTCGAAGCACCGTGTGCGGGCTTTGTGCC